>JAAUXZ010050448.1_pt1 | contig 24416 bp, 20 predicted proteins | sample 7278131 | NCBI WGS metagenome assembly JAAUXZ01 (sample SAMN14350119, study PRJNA611818) | marine sediment metagenome | isolation source: surface marine sediment (3m) | place: French Polynesia: Moorea | collected 2018-08 | reverse complement strand
GGGCAAGTGCGACACGTCATCGGAATCTTGTTGTGCTGTTCGGAGAGGCTGACTGGTGTAATGAACTGACGAAGGCCTTCATTCTCTCGCAGGCGGGCAAACAAATACTCCAGGTGGGTGGCATTGATTCCGGCCTCTGCAGTCATCGGCTGAAAGGGCATGCGCATCATGTGCTTGGCGACGAAATCGATCATGTCATTCTCGATGGGCATGGGGGAATTCATGCAGATGACCTGGGTGCGCTGGTCGGTGTTATCAGGGCTGGTGGATTGTTACTCATCTTAATGCCTCATCATGAAGCTGAAGTGCAGGAAAGCTGTGACACCCGTTTCCATCGGCGTCTCATGGACCTTGTTTTGAAAGATAATCATGTGCTCGTTCTTCAGCAGGGGGTAACCCCTGCAAAAATTCGCGCAGATGCTAATAAACATCAAGGTTCTGATATTAACCTTGATTCAGGTCAGGCCACCTATGAACAACAGGCCATCATTTCTGGTATCTCCGATATGCTGCGTCGCGAATCAGCTGTGATCTGTGTGATTGCGGACAGGGGCAGGGGTAAGTCTTCAGTTCTTGGGATGGCGGCGGCAGAACACATCAGCCAGGAAAGCATAAAGATCCTGATTACTGCGCCACGTCGATCAGCTGCAGGGCAGGTGTTCACCCACGCTATGTGCTGTTCAGGAGCAGAAGATGAAGCGTCACTGGCGCAAAAAGGATTTAGTTTCCATGCACCAGATGCGCTCCTTGATGCGAGGCCTGAAGCTGACCTGCTAATGGTTGATGAGGCAGCTTCCATTCCTGTCCATATGCTTGAGGCACTGATCACCATTTATCCACGTATCGTATTTGCCACCACTGTGCATGGCTATGAGGGGAGTGGCCGAGGCTTTGAATTACGTTTTTCACGTATCCTGGATTCTGTACGGCCCGGCTGGCAGTCTTATCGGCCCCTGAGACCAATTCGATGGGCAGAACATGATCCGCTGGAGGCTTTCGGCCTTGATGCCCTGTTAATGAAGGCGCCTGTCAGCAGTCTGCCGGCAAAAGGGCCAGTGAATCTCGATGACTGCGAGGTAGAAAGAATCGACAGGGATAAGATTGCCCAGGATGAGGATAGTCTTGGCCAGTTATTTGGCCTGATGGTAACTGCACATTATCGAACGAGGCCTTACGATCTCCAGTTTCTGCTTGATGCCCCCGACCTGCATATCTATGTCGTCAGGTGGCGGGGCATTATTATCGCTGCCTCACTCCTTGCCGAAGAAGGGAGATTCGACCAAGCCACATCTGATGGCATCTTTGCCGGAACCCGGCGTCCACAGGGGCATTTGTTTGCCCAGTCCCTCTCGGCGCATATTGGTGTCAGACATGCAGATCAGCAGCTTTATCTACGCGTGATCCGTATAGCAGTTCACCCTGAATTACAGCGACAGGGCATAGGTCGCCATCTGATGGAGCAGGTACTCACAGGCTGTGGAAAGAATTCGTTTGATGCGATTGGTGTCAGTTTTGCTGCAGACCTGGACATCATTCGATTCTGGAAGGAGCTCGGGTTTTTTAGTGTACACCTTGGCATAACCCGAGAGCATAGTACGGGAAGCCACTCAGTCATGTTGATGCATGCATTAAACGATCGGGGGCGTGAAACACTGGCCCAGGCGCGAAAGCGATTCGCCCATCGGTATGATGCACTGCGCGCTGATGCCTACAGTGACCTGCCTGCTGGAATTGCCAGGTTTCTTGAAGAAGATCTAAGCACAGAAACGGGTGCCGAGCTTGCTGCCTGTGATGAGTTACTGGCCTACAGTCACGGTAGCCGTGGGTTTGAAGTCAGCAAGTACGCGGTTAAATATTTTTTAGAGCATCTCGTTAGTGATTATGCTCAGCAACTAAACGATACAGAGACGATGGTGCTGCGTTTACGCGTGCTCGAGGATCAGGCCTGGACAGCTATTGCCAGTGAGCTGGGTTTGTCAGGACGCGATGAGGTTCAAAGAACGCTAAGGCAGGCTGTTGCCCGTCTGGTAGAGCAGAGTAATGACCCTGAAGTCAGCTCAGAGCTGGAGCGCTGGAAGTCACAGGCCAGTTGATTGTGTTCATGATCAACGCTGAACTGTCGCCAGGGCCTGCCCCATGCGCACAGTGCTGCCAGGTCTCAAGGAATCGAGCCACTCAATGCGATCTCTGGGAAGCAACAGGATTACGGTGGAGCCCAGGTTAAACCGGCCCATCTCCTGGCCTTTCTCGAGGTGGATGGGTGCATCGTCCTGGTAATGAACGTCTGTGAGCTCTTTCCCTGCAGGCGGTGTTACAAGTCCTGCCCAGCAGGTCTCGATGGCGCCTACGTTTATTGCACCAACCAGGGAAATAAACATGGGGCCGATGTCATTCTCGAAGATTGAGTTCACCCGTTCATTTCTGGCAAATAGACCTTCAATATTGTTCACCGTATGGGGTGCAACACTGAATAAGCGACCAGGCACATGCAGCATGCGCCTTAGCGTACCGGCATAGGGCATATGGATGCGATGATAATCTCTGGGGGAAAGATAAATCGTGATGAACGCGCCGTCCTCAAAGGCTTGCCCAAGTTCTTCATTACCCACCAGTGCCTGTGCAGAATACTCGTGACCCTTGGCCTGGAATATGGAATCGGCTTTCAGATATCCGATCTGGCTGATCGTTCCATCGACGGGAGATGTGAGTACTTTCTCAGATGGGTCGACGGGACGTGCCTCGGGTTTGAGGCCGCGGGTGAAAAATGCGTTCCAGCTGGCATAGGCCAGCGGATCTGTCTCTCTGGCATCACTGAGGTCAATCTCAAATAAGCTGGTATACAGTCTGATCAGGTTGTTTTTGATGAAAGGGCTGCGGCAACGGCTGATGCGAAGAACCAGTCGGGAGATCAGGTGTTGGGGTAGCAGGCTGATCAGTCTTGCTTTTAACCAGTCGATCAATTGTTCACCTGGATTATTTTAAGAAGATCAGAGGCAATCTGTACGGCATCCTGATGGGGGTTGAAGGTTGAGTGCGGTGTCCCGTCCGGGGCAATGATGGTAACAGCGGCACTATGGTCAACCAGGTAGTTTTCCGGTCTCTGGGGATTAGCAACACGCTGATAGTTGATTCCAAGGCTGGAGGCTAGCTTTGCGATTTGTGCAGGGTCACCTGTTACCCCCAGAAACTCAGGATGGAAGTAGTTCGTATAGGGTTCAAGGTTTTCCAGGGTATCGCGTTCAGGATCAACAGAAATGAAGGTCACCGCCCAGTCCCTGGTTTTACCGCCCAGTTTTTCGTATTCATTCATCACGAGGCGCAGGTTATATAGTGTCGTGGGGCAGACATCAGGGCAGTTCATGTAGCCAAAAAACAGCATGTTCCACTGACCCTGCAGACGGCTGTTATCAAAGGGTTGTTGCTTATAATCCGTGAGGCTGAATTCAGGTAGCTGAGCGGGAAGTTTCCCTGTGGCCTCTGCAGAGTGTGGGCTGGTTTCCTGTTTGTTCAGGCTGCCGGCCCAGAAACCCAGTGCCAGAGCGGCTACGGCGGCTACAGAGAGTACAACGAGATGATGAGATTTCATGATTTATGCTGTGATTCAGCTTCCTAATATATCTATAGATTATATCAGTACCAATTGATATTGAAGATCATGGTTCAATCAGAAATAGCGGATATCGACCTGGATACAACTAACCAGTTGGTTCTGATCTGATCAGCAGGGCACAGAACGGTTGGATTGGGGAGCATTATGTCTCTAGCGTATTGACCTGATCATAATTTTTTGTGAATGCGCATCCCGAAAAGCACTCAATGCATGGATAACACTGATTCTTCGGGTCATTGGTATAAAAAGGGAAAAGTCCTGCCAAGCGCGTGCCAGGCAGGAGGCTGAGTCATCTGATCGTCTACACTCATTCAGATGAAGAAGACATTAATTCAGTGTGACATAATAAGCCGCTATTTTTGCTATCAAGCCTCATGAATACTGATATACCAACTGAACTGCAGACCATACGCGATTTTATGCGCTGGGGTGCAAGCCGTTTTAATGAAGCAGGCCTGGATTTTGGCCATGGTATGGCCACGGCGCTTGATGAGGCAGTGTACCTGGTCCTCTATGCCCTGCATCAGCCGCATGACCTGCCACTCACCTGGTTTGACACTCGCCTGACATCTGAAGAGGCGCAACGGGTCACGGCACTTATAGAGCGTAGGATTCAGGAGCGTAAACCAGCTGCCTATCTGACCGGCGAAGCCTGGTTCTGCGGGCTCCCGTTTATCGTCAATGAACAGGTGCTGGTACCGCGTTCTCCAATAGCAGAGCTGATTCAGGTGGCTTTTGAGCCATGGCTGGTCAGGGACCAGGTACACAAGGTGCTGGATTTATGCACGGGATCCGGCTGCATAGGCATTGCCTGTGCCTACGCATTCCCGGACGCAGAGGTGGATTTAGCTGATATTTCTGCAGAGGCACTGGATGTCGCCTGGCAGAATATCCATCAGCATGGCCTGGAAGGACAGGTACAGGCCATGGAATCGGATCTGTTTGAAACGCTGCATGGCCGGGCTTACGACCTGATCGTTTCTAATCCTCCTTACGTCGATGCGGATGACCTGGCATCTATGCCAGAAGAGTTCTCACACGAACCAGTACTTGGCCTGGCCGCAGGTGATGATGGCCTGGACCTGGCGTTGATAATTCTTAAGCAGGCTCCGGATTTTCTGAATCCGGGCGGATTGCTGGTGGTTGAGGTGGGTAATAGTGCTGCTGCACTGATGGAGCTTCTGCCAGATGTGTCCTTTGCCTGGCCTGAATTTGAACGCGGCGGGCATGGTGTTTTTGTTTTAAGCCGTGAACAACTAATTGAACATGCCTCGGATATCGAGGCCGTTCTAAGAGACAGACAATGAGTGATTTCGTCCAGAAGATTGAATTTGATGAGTCCCTGATCCGTCGTTATGACAAGGCGGGACCTCGCTATACCTCCTATCCGACTGCGGTTCAGTTTGAAGAGACCTTCAATGCGGATAGCTATCGTGAGATTGCCCTGCAGACGAATGAGCAGGGTGGCCCACTATCCCTGTATTTCCATCTGCCGTTTTGTGACACGGTTTGTTATTACTGTGCCTGCAACAAGATAGTGACTAAGGATCGGAGTAAGGCCAGGCCTTACCTTGATCACCTCTATGCAGAGATGAAAATGCAGTCCGCACTTTTTAATTCGAACCGGGTGGTCGATCAGTTGCACTGGGGTGGTGGCACACCAACCTTCATCTCTCACGATGAGATGAAACAACTCATGGACAGGACCAGGGAGCAGTTTGCTCTGCATGAGGATGGCCGCGGCGAATACTCCATCGAGATCGATCCCCGTGAAGTCCATGCAGATACCATCGCCTTGCTGGGTCAACTTGGATTCAATCGTATGAGTCTTGGTGTCCAGGACTTTGATGCCGAGGTTCAACAGGCCGTCAATCGCATACAGGGTAAGGGTGAAACATTCAGGGTTATTGATCAGGCCAGGGAGCAGGGCTTTAAATCCGTTAGTATCGATCTGATCTACGGACTGCCACATCAGACGCGCGATCGATTTCTTAGAACCCTGGATGAGGTGATCGAGGTAGGGCCTGACCGGTTGTCAATTTTTAACTATGCACACATGCCGACCCTGTTTAAACCACAGCGCAGAATCAATGAAGCAGACCTGCCGTCACCGCAGGAAAAGCTGCTGATCCTGCAATCGACAATCCAGCATCTGGTGGATGCGGGGTATGTCTATATCGGTATGGATCACTTTGCTCGTCCGGATGATGAGCTGGCCAGGGCACAAAGAGAGGGCAGCCTGTATCGTAATTTCCAGGGTTATTCCACACATGCAGAGTGCGATCTGATTGGACTGGGTGTTACCTCGATTGGCATGGTTGGTAATAGTTATGCGCAGAACTTCCGTGAAATGGATGAGTACACTCAGTCCATCGAATCGGGACAGTTACCCGTTTTTCGTGGCATAGCACTCAGCCAGGATGACCTCATTCGCAGGACTGTAATTACAGAACTCATCTGTCATTTCGCGCTGGACTTCCAGAAGATTGAAAACCAGTTTGACCTGAGAGTTGGCGAATACTTCGGGCAGGAGCTGGAAGACTTTTCCGCGATGGTCGAAGACGGGCTGATCGAGATGGATGTTAACGGAATTACCGTGCTGCCTGCCGGGCGCCTGCTAATCAGGAATATCTGTATGGTGTTTGATCGTTATCTCAGAGAGAAGAGTCAGCAGCGCTTCTCGCGTGTCATCTGATCAGGTTGGTAAGGCAAACTCGTTCTGAAGCGGGCGGTTGCGGTTGTCATCAAGAAACTGTGTGCTTTTCTCCGGGGTCATTGCCGGGCTGATGTAATAGCCCTGGACGAGATCGCAACCCAGAGATTTCAGGTGCGCCATCTGTTCCCTGGTCTCTACACCTTCAGCCACGATCTTCAGCTTCATGCGATGTGCCATGGCGATCGTGGCACTGACGATGCCTTCGTTTTCATGATCATGTTCAATCCCTTCAATAAAGGAGCGGTCGATCTTGAGGGCGTCAACCGGCAGTTTTTTGAGCTGGCTCAGGGATGAATAGCCAGTGCCGAAGTCGTCAATAGCAAGACTGATACCAAGATAGCAGAGCTGATCGATGATGCTGCTGGAGTGTTCAATATCGTCGATGAAAGTGGATTCAGTAATTTCCAGCGTAAGATGATTAGGCGAGAGTCCGGTGGTATCGAGTATGTGCTTGACGCGGGCGACCAGGTCCTTGTCACGCATCTGGCGCAGTGAAATATTGACGGCAATCTTGATATCGTCGTAACCAAGGCGCATCCATCGCATCATCTGACGGCAGGCCTTTTCGAGAACCAGATAGCCCAGTGGCATGATCAGGCCGGTTTCTTCGGCAACATCAATAAACTGATCAGGACTCACCATGCCGACATCCGGGTGATACCAGCGTGCCAGTGCCTCGAAAGAATGTATATTCCCGGTTTCAAGGTCCAGGGCGGGCTGGTAGTGGATCTCTATCTGGTTGAGGGCCAGGGCCTGGCGCAGATCGGTTTCAGTTCGCAGGCGATGGCTGGCCGCCTCATTCATATGCTGTTCAAAGAAACTGAAGTTATTCCTGCCAGATTCCTTGGCATGGTACATGGCGGTATCTGCATGGCGCACAAGGTCGGTTTCATTCTGGGCATCATCGGGATAACTGGCGATACCGATACTGCCCGAGATGAATATTTCCTTGTTATCAATCCTGATGCATTGTTCAAGCTGAGCAAGGATCTGTTCAGACAGGTTGGAGGCGATACGGGATAGCGTATCGATATCAGGAAGGTCGTTCAGGATCAGGGCGAATTCGTCACCACCCATACGGGCCAGGGTGTCTGATTCTCTGATCAGGCCCTTCAGGCGGTTAGACACCTCGATCAGTACCTTGTCGCCAATCTCGTGCCCATATGAGTCGTTAACCGGTTTAAACCGGTCAAGGTCTATATACAGCAGGGCGAAATGTTGTCTGCTTCTACGCGCACGGACAGAGGCCTGAAACAGACGGTCATGAAACAGGATTCGGTTGGCCAGGCCAGTCAGTGTGTCAAAGTGGGCCAGCTTGTAGACATGCTTCTCATTGCTTTTCAGCTCGGTAATATCCGAGATCATGGCAATATGATTAGTGACCTGGTCATCCGTATTGCGGATCACGTTCAGTGTCAGCCATGCAGGGTATTCTGAGCCATCCTTGCGGCGGCTCAATGCCTCTCCGCGCCAGTGGCCTTCCAGTTCCAGTTTCCTGAGCATCTCCTGGATATGCTCGGGATCGTTTTCACCGACACCGAACTGTCGAATTGTGTAACCGATGACTTCCTCTTCGCTGTAACCAGAGATATCCAGGAAGGCATGATTGACACGCTGAATTCTGAACTCATCATCCATGATAATGATGCCATCGTGGCTGGACAGGAAAACCTGCGCAGCCAGCCGCTGCTCAGCATTGGTTTTTTCACGTTGCAGTTCTGCCGCGATGCGATCGGCAAAGATATTGATGACGGGCCTGGTCCAGGGCGTCAGGCTGAGCGCATGGGTATCGGCAACGCCAATCAGGCCGATGATCTCGTTATGGTTGTCTGTGATTGGTGTCGCGTAGTAACTGTCGGCGCGCCAGTCGATAAGGATGTCGTCCCTTGGGAATTGCTGTTGTATGCCGGTCTCAAAATGTACGGTCTGACCGGTTACGGTTATCGCGCAGGGGGTATCTACCAGGTCATATTCAAATCCTGAGCTGGCGGTTTTACCATCCCACAGGCTTAAAACGCGAATCCTGTTTTGCTTATCGTCACTGAATATACCGATGTAGGCATACTGGGTCTGATAGGCTTCTGCCAGTAGCCTGACGATCGTTGAATAAAATTCCTTGCCCTGTAGCTGGGTACTCGATGCCAGTGCCTCCAGTACCATTCTCGCATCGTGGCTGTTCGTTGCATCGGATCCGACTGAGAGTAGTTCTGTAAGGTTGCCTTCTGCATCATGAATGGCCTTGTTTGACCATTGAATCCAGCGCCGCTCGCCATTGCTCAGAATGTTCTCATTGAGATTCTGTTCATAATGGTCAGGATGAATGATGATGTCAGCAATCATCTCCCTCAGGTCTTTACCGGTGGTCTCGGTTTCCGGGACGATGGTACCCACCACGTTTTTCCCAATCAGTTCACCAGGCTGATACATGAAGAAGGCCTCGCCAAAGGAATTGATGGAGATGATTTCACCATCGGGTTTCCAGCGGATAATGATATTGTTGGCGATATCAATCAGGTTCTTGTATTCCCGGTCTTTTTCAGCCAGTAGCTGGTCTGAGGCACGATGCAACTGTCTTTCAGTATCAAGTGATCTTCTCAGCAGGGTGTTTCTTACGGATTCGGGCAGTATCCTGTTCGCCCCCAGCAGGAGCAGAACCACGGCACTTAACTGAATGAAGCGCTGAATCAGGGCCTCGGTACGGGTAGGGCCGATAAATTCATAGACGGCAAGACCAGGAAAGTTGTTTGTGATGTCGAGCAGAAATGAGACTGCCAGAAGGGTGAAGCCTGCAATGAGGAAATTAATGCCTACGCCATGACCGGCAAATTTATCGCCAGTCTTGCGTGCAAGCAGCAGGGCACTGCCTGCAAACAGGATGGCCAGTATGCATTCAAGCAGGGTTTCCAGCATTGATAATCCGTATTTTTCACGTAGACCGAAGTCTAAGGTCAATATCTCTTCAAGGCCAGCTATGTTGGCCCTGATTGCTCTGATACAATCGCGCCATGTCAGGAAATAGCTTCGGAAAACTTTTTACGGTCACCTCGTTTGGTGAGAGTCATGGTCCAGCCATAGGCTGCATAGTGGATGGCTGTCCCCCGGGGCTTGAGCTGTCTGAGGCAGATCTGCAGGCGGATCTCGATCGCCGACGTCCCGGTACCAGTCGCCATACTACCCAGCGTAGAGAGCCTGACCAGGTTCAGATTCTTTCTGGTGTCTTCGAAGGCAGGACGACCGGAACTCCAATTGGCCTGATTATTCAGAACACCGATCAGCGCTCCAAGGATTACGGCAAGATCATGGAGCAGTTCCGCCCTGGGCATGCTGATTACACCTACCATAAAAAATATGGAATACGTGATTATCGCGGAGGCGGCAGATCCTCAGCGCGCGAAACTGCGATGCGCGTGGCTGCCGGCGGCATCGCCAAGAAGTATCTGAAGCAGAAGTTTGGCATTGAGATCAGGGGTTACCTTTCTCAGCTGGGGCCTATCAGTCTTGAGCACAAGGACTGGGGCAGTGTGAATGAGAATCCCTTTTTCTCGCCCGACCCAGACAGGGTGCCCGAGCTCGAGGCCTATATGGATGCCCTGCGTAAGGAAGGTAATTCAATCGGTGCCAGGGTTAACGTAAAGGCTGAAGGCGTACCCGTAGGCTGGGGTGAACCGATCTTCGATCGCCTGGATGCTGACATTGCCCATGCCATGATGAGTATCAACGCGGTCAAGGGTGTAGAGATCGGTGCGGGATTTGACTGTGTCGCACAGAAAGGTACCGAGCATCGTGATGAAATGACACCTGAAGGTTTTCTGAGCAATCATGCTGGGGGTGTTCTGGGCGGAATCTCAAGCGGCCAGGATATCGAAGTCAGTATTGCCCTGAAACCCACATCGAGTATGAGACTGCCAGGACGGAGTATTGATACTGCGGGTAATCCTGTTGAAGTGATCACCGAAGGCCGACATGACCCCTGTGTGGGTATCCGCGCGACCCCGATTGCTGAGGCCATGCTGTCCATTGTGCTCATGGATCACATGCTCAGGCACCGTGCGCAGAATGCAGATGTGAGTATCGGGCCGGACGATATACCTGCATCGGTCTGATGCAGGCTGTTCCTTATTTCCGGTTATCCGGTTTTTATTTCTTTTACTTTGCCAGTATCGGGATCCTGGTCCCGTTCTGGAGTCTTTATCTCAATCATCTGGGTTATGACAAGGTTGAGATAGGTCAGCTGGTGTCGATCCTGATGGCACCGAAGATATTCGCTCCTTACCTCTGGGGCTGGCTGGCTGATCATAGTCAGCGCAGGATCCAGGTTATTCGTTTTGCCACGCTGGGTTCTGCCCTGGTGTTTTCCCTCACCCTCTGGGTGACGAGTTTTCCGGGGCTTGCTGCAATCAGCGCGGTATTTGGATTTTTCTGGCATGCTGCGCTACCGCAGTTCGAGGTAGTCACCCTGGATCATCTCGACGAAGACAAACATCATTACAGTCGAATTCGGGTATGGGGTTCAGTTGGGTTTATCCTGGTGGTCATGGTTCTACCCTGGCTGTTTGATCGTACCTCGATTGATTATCTACCCCTGCTCAGTCTGATTATTCTTGGCATGATTTTCGTCATGACCATTGGTATGCGGGATTTCACCCAGGCACAGGCGAGGGATGGTGACTCGATACTCAGGGTGCTCTCAAGACCAGCTGTCATTGCCCTGATGCTGGCGAGCTTTCTGCAGCTAGTCAGTCATGGACCGTATTACACGTTCTTTACCATCTATATGCGTGAGCATGGATATAGCCTGGAACTTGCAGGGCAGCTGTGGGCGCTGGGTGTGTTCGCAGAAGTGGCCCTGTTCCTGGCGATGCATCGTCTACTGATGCGTTTCAAGGCCAGCTGGTTATTGCAACTAAGCATCCTGATTACCCTGGTACGATGGGTGATCACGGCGACCCTTGCTGACTGGCTGCCCGCCCTGCTGTTTGCGCAGCTGATGCATGCAGCAAGTTATGGGCTCTTTCATGCTGCTGCAATCCACATGGTTCATCAGATGTTTCCCGGAATGCTGCATGGCAGGGGGCAGGCGCTATATGCCAGCTTTAGTTTTGGTCTGGGTGGTTCGCTGGGCGCACTGCTCAGCGGGTATACCTGGGTAACCCTCGGAGATAAAGGTTCTTTCCTCATCGCAGCCATGGTGGCTGCGCTGGGTTACGTCATTGCGTTGTTAGGCCTCAGGTCGGCAAAAGGCTTGCACTAAAGGCGGCAGCTGCGTTTGAAAGCGTGCGCGCATTATGGACAACAAGGCCAAGCTCGCGGCTGGTGTGCAGTTCCGGAATATCCAGGGCCTGCAGATCGTCCGTCAGCATGGTCTCCGGAAGTACACTCCAGCCCAGTCCTATCCTTACCATCATGTGGATGGTTTCCAGGTAATTCGTTTCCAGGCGTGTATTCAGTGCCAGTTTTTTCTGGTCAAAGACAGACTGGATAATGCTTCGGGTGAAGGTACTGGTACCCGGCAAGATTGACGGGAACGAGACCAGTTGTGCCAGAGTGACCTTAGCGTGTTCTGCAAGCTCATGATCTGTAGCGATGACTGGAACAAGAGGGTCATCCCAGATCCTGGTGCATTTAAGCGATTTATCGGGTGCCGAGGGCAGGGTGACGACGGCCAGTTCCAGTTCACCGCGCTCGACCAGAACGCAGGCCGTTTCACTGTCCATAAACTGCAGATCAAGATCGACATCGGGATAGGATTTACCAAAGTGTCTCAGATGATCCGGTAGTCGATGCAGGCCGACATGATGACTGGTGCCTACCCTGAGCTGCCCCCTGATCTGGCCCGAGAGATTAGCGACACGCCGTTGGGTGTCGTTGACCTCATCAACGATATTCAGTGCACCGGGCAACAGGGCCTGACCCGCTTCGGTGAGATGTATGCTGCGTCCGATGCGGTCGAAAAGCCTCACGTCCAGTTCCTGTTCCAGTTGGGCAATTCGTTTGCTCACCGCAGGCTGGGTGAGATGCAGGGCCTGGGCGGCCAGTGAGAAGGAGCCGAGTTCTGCGACCTTGAGAAAAGCCTGCAGATTCCCAATATCCATGATGCTTCCATATATTCCAGTTAGGAATAGTTTATATGAAAAATATGAATTTGTTTTATTTTTTGGGGCGCCATAGACTCAGCGTATCTAAGTGGAGAATAAGCTATGTCGGGAAAAACACTGTACGACAAATTGTGGGACCAGCACCTGGTCCGCAAGGATGAGAGTGGAACCGCACTCATCTATATCGATCGTCACCTGGTGCATGAGGTTACTTCCCCGCAGGCCTTTGAGGGGCTGCGTATGGCAGGTCGCCAGCCCTGGCGCACGTCTTCAGTCGTGGCGGTACCAGATCATAATGTGCCAACAACAGACCGTAGTCTTGGGATTCAGGATCCCGTGTCTCGAACTCAGGTCGAGACTCTGGATGAAAACTGCCGTAGCTTTGGTTTGACTGAATTTACGATGGATGACATTCGACAGGGGATTGTTCATGTCATTGGGCCCGAGCAGGGTGCGACATTACCCGGAATGACAGTGGTCTGTGGTGATTCTCATACCTCAACCCATGGTGCCTTTGGTGCCCTGGCATTCGGTATTGGTACCTCCGAAGTGGAGCATGTTCTTGCGACGCAGTGCCTGATTCAGAAGAAAATGAAAAGTATGCTGGTCTCGGTTGATGGAGAGGTCGGTCCCGGTGTCGGCGCCAAGGACATCGTACTGGCCATTATTGGAGAGATTGGGACAGCTGGAGGGACAGGGTATGCCATCGAGTTTGGTGGTACGGCGATCCAGGCCCTGTCGATGGAAGGTCGAATGACTGTATGCAATATGGCCATCGAGGCGGGTGCCCGTGCTGGCATGATCGCGGTCGATCAGACCACCATCGATTACGTTAAGGGTCGCCCCTATGCGCCTACCGAAGCGCAGTGGGATGCTGCTGTTGAGTCCTGGCGTCAACTCGTATCAGATTCGGATGCCAGTTTTGATCGGGTGGTCAGGATCAATGCCGCTGATATTAAGCCGCAGGTCACCTGGGGGACTTCTCCTGAGATGGTGATCCCGGTCGATGGCCTGACTCCCGATCCTGAACAGCAGGCCGACGAGGTTAAGGCATCAGGTGTGCGACGCGCCCTGGAATACATGGGCCTGGAGGCTAATATGCCAATCAGCTCGGTCAATATAGATAAGGCCTTTATCGGGTCGTGTACCAATTCACGTATCGAGGATTTACGTGAGGCCGCTGATGTCGTTAAGGGGCGAAAGGTTGCGGACAACGTGAAACTCGCCATGGTCGTGCCGGGTTCAGGCCTGGTTAAGGCGCAGGCAGAAGAAGAGGGGCTGGACAGGGTCTTCCTGGATGCAGGCTTTGAATGGCGGGAACCCGGTTGTTCGATGTGTCTGGCCATGAATGCTGATCGACTGGAGCCTGGTGAGCGATGTGCTTCAACCTCAAACCGAAACTTCGAAGGCCGTCAGGGGCAGGGTGGACGCACACACCTGGTGAGCCCGGCGATGGCAGCGGCTGCAGCAGTGGCAGGCCACTTCACCGATGTCCGTGATCTCTAAAAAGGATGTGATGAGTAAGCTTCATTTAATTGCCCTGGTCAGCCTGATCCTTGTTATGAGTTCTGTTCAGTCTGAGGATATTTTCGAAAAGGCAGAAAAGACCATGGAGCCGGTCAACAGGGAAGCCGAAGAGATTGCCGGTTCGGTTGAACGTGGCGTGGGAAAAGGTATGGATGCCACTTCCAGTGGTATTCAGAAGGGTGTAGGCGCTGTTGATGAAGCGCTCGATAAATTTTTTGAACCGGTCGACAGGAAACTCAAGGAATGGGACGAACAGGCGAAAGATTAAGGCTGGCATTGATTTTCAGTGGCCTGCTTATGGTGGCAGTAGATGGATTTGCCAGTGATCGCTTTGGCGACATGCTTGCTGACGTCGGCGATTCACTGGAGCAGGCAGCTGAAAAGACGGGCGATGCGCTTGAACATGCTGCAGATGAGACCGGCGAGGCCCTGAACAAGGCCAGTAAGGAGACCGGAGCCTTTCTCGAAAGGGCGGGTGAAAAAACAGAAGAAGGCGTTGAACACGCGGCTGAAAAGACGGAAAGCTGGTTAGATGGCTTTAGCAGAAAGCTTCGCGAATGGTTCGGCGATTAATCGATATAAGGACAAGGTAATGCAGGCATTTACAGTAGAGAAAAGGGTGGTCGTCCCACTTGACCGGGCGAACGTCGATACAGACGCCATCATTCCCAAGCAATATCTGAAATCAGTTAAGCGGACCGGCTTTGGCCCCAATATGTTTGATGACTGGCGCTACCTGGATCCGGGTGAGCCGGGTATGGATCATTCTCAGCGTCGCATCAATCCTGATTTTATTATCAATGACTCGCGCTATGCAGGGGCCGGTATTCTCCTCGCCCGGGAAAATTTTGGCTGCGGTTCTTCTCGTGAGCACGCGGTGTGGGCCTTGACGGATTACGGTATCCGGGCCGTGATCGCGCCAAGTTTTGCTGACATCTTTTTCAATAACAGTTTCAAAAATGGCCTGCTGCCCATTGCGCTGGATGAGCAGACGGTTGATGAGCTGTTTCAGCTTGCCACAGGTGATCAGGCGATTGAGCTGGAAATAGATCTCGAGGCCCAGTTGATCAGAACGCCTGAGGGTAAGGAGATCTCTTTTGAGGTGGATGAATTTCGCAAGTATTGCCTGCTCAACGGCCTGGATGACATCGGCCTGACCCTGCAACATGCTGATGAGATTCGTGACTACGAAGAACAACGTAAACAACAGGCACCCTGGCTGTTTAATCAGTCAGCCTGAACAACAGATTAGATTGATAAGAGGTAACTATGTCGAGCAGTAAGATTCTGGTCCTTCCGGGTGATGGTATTGGTCCTGAGATTGTGGCTGAGGCCGTAAAGGTTATAGATGCACTGAAAGCGGATCATGGTCTGGAAGTGGAAATAGAAGAGGCAGCCGTCGGAGGTGCTGGCTATGATGCGGCAGGCCATCCCCTGCCAGAAGAGACCCTGAATCTCGCAAAGGCCTCTGATTCCATCCTGCTGGGCGCTGTAGGCGGCCCCCAGTATGATGCCCTGCCACGAGAACTGCGCCCTGAGCGTGGCCTGCTTGGCTTAAGGTCCGAGCTTGAACTGTTCTCAAACCTCAGGCCTGCCCTGCTTTACCCGCAGCTGGCAGAGGCATCAACCCTGAAACCAGAAGTGGTTTCAGGACTGGATATCATGATCGTTCGTGAACTGACCGGGGGCATCTATTTCGGTCAGCCGCGTGGTATCGAGACCCTGGACTCCGGTGAGCGCAGGGGATTCAATACTCTTGAATACACTGAGTCAGAGGTTGAGCGTATTGCCCGGTCGGCTTTCGAGATTGCGATGAAGCGCGACAAGCGGCTGTGTTCTGTAGACAAGGCAAATGTGCTTGAGGTCTCCGAGCTCTGGCGTGAGGTTGTCATTCGTGTCGGTGAAGAATACCCGAAGGTCGAGCTGAGCCACATGTATGTCGATAATGCGGCGATGCAACTGGTTCGGGCGCCAAAGCAGTTTGACGTTATGGTGACCAAAAACATGTTCGGTGACATCCTCTCTGATGCGGCGGCCATGTTGACCGGCTCGATTGGCATGTTGCCTTCGGCCTCCCTGAACGCAGATGGGTATGGTATGTATGAGCCGATCCATGGTTCTGCTCCCGATATCGCGGGCAAGGGCGTTGCCAACCCCCTGGCAACCATACTCTCGGTAGCCATGATGCTGCGTTACAGCCTGGGGCAGGCAGACATGGCCGATCGTATTGAGTCGGCTGTCAGTACCGTTCTGGATCAGGGGCTACGCACACCAGATATCCATTCTTCGGGCATGACCGAAACCAGTACATCTGGCATGGGCGATGCCGTGGTTTCGGCGTTAAGGTCTTAACAACAATTTTGATTGAGGCAGAGAAATGACTCAGACATATGATGTAGCAGTGGTAGGAGCAACAGGTGCGGTCGGTGAGACCATGCTGTCTATCCTGGCGCAAAGAAAATTTCCCGTGGGCAAGGTTTATGCACTTGCGAGCAGTCGCTCTGCGGGTAAGCGTGTTGAGTTTGGTGATACCACGCTGGTGGTTGAGGACCTGGATACCTTCGATTTCAGCAAGGCACAGATTGGCCTCTTCTCGGCAGGCGCCTCAATCTCAGATATCTATGCGCCGAGGGCGGCAGAAGCCGGTTGTGTAGTCATTGATAATACCTCCAGGTACCGCTACGACGATGATATCCCCCTGGTCGTGCCCGAGGTGAATGCGCATGCCATTGCTCAGCATAAGAACCGCGGCATTATTGCCAACCCGAACTGTTCTACCATCCAGATGCTGGTAGCACTTAAGCCGCTGCACGATGCCGCGGGTATTGAGCGCATCAATGTGGCGACCTACCAGGCGGTTTCAGGCACCGGTAAGGATGCGATCGAAGAGCTTGCCACTCAGACAGCCGCTTTGTTGAATGGCCGGGATGTCAATTGCTCAGTTTATCCAAAGCAGATTGCCTTCAACTGTCTGCCTCATATCGATGTCTTCCAGGACAATGGCTATACCAAGGAAGAGATGAAGATGGTCTGGGAAACCCGCAAGATCATGGAGGATGACAGTATCCAGGTAAATCCCACTGCTGTGCGCGTGCCCGTTTTCTACGGCCACTCGGAAGCGGTACATATCGAGACCCGTGAAAAACTGACCGCGGAGCAGGCCCGGTCCCTGCTAGAACAGGCTCCAGGCGTGGAAGTTGTTGATGAACGTAATGACGGAGGTTATCCAACTGCGGTTACTGAGGGGGCGAATAATGATCCAACCTATGTGGGACGTATTCGTGAAGACATCTCTCATCCACGTGGGCTGAACCTCTGGGTAGTGGCGGACAACGTCAGAAAAGGCGCGGCGCTGAATAGTGTACAGATCGCAGAAATTTTGATAAAAGACTTTCTATAATCTATAGTTACGTGCAATACTTAGAGTCGTTTTATTAAAGTGGCTTCTTCGGAAATCACTGCAGGCACCCAGAATGCAGTGATTTTTTACCCGAAAAGCCTGCTGGGGCCATATAAAAAGGATAGAGGGGATTCATCGTGCGTAGATTTGCCTTACGTGTCGTCCTGATCGGCATCCTGATGCCTGGATTGAGCCATGCATTAGGATTGGGGGAAATCACGGTTGATTCAGCCCTGAATCAACCCCTGAAAGCGGAAATCGCTGTTTTGTCAGCTAATCCTGACGAGATCATCGATATTGTCGCTCAACTTGCTGACCCGGAAGCATTCGACCGCATCGGTCTGGAAAGGCCATATGGACTGACCGAGCTGCAGTTCAAGCCCGCGGTACGTGATGGTCTCCCTGTCATCCTGGTTACGACGCGTAAGCCAGTAAAAGAGCCTTTCCTGGACTTTTTGCTGGATGTGAGATGGCCTAAGGGTCGTCTGCTTCGTGAGTACACTATCCTGCTCGATCCACCTGTCCTGATGGAGCAACGGGCCGTTGCCACTCAGGCACCCACGGTAGAAGCGGCCGCCCCAGCTGCTGAGCCAATGGCAGCTCCAGAGCCAGAGATCGTTGAACCTGAACCAGTGGTAGCCGTTGCACCAGAACCCGAGGCGATAGCCCCTGAACCTGAGGCGACCAAACCTGAGCCTGCTCCTGAACCCGCCCCCGCACCTGCTGCTGCCCCAATCCTGATTGAAGAACCTGCCCCTGCTGAAGAGCCTGTTATGATGGCTGAACCTGCGGCAGCACCATTATTTCCCCTGATCCCGATTCCTTCAGATGCAGAAGCACCTTATTACGAGGATGCCGATGCTGAGGGTTACACCGTTGCAGCGAATGATACGCTTTGGGAAATCGCCAACAAGAATCGTCCTGATGATGTCAGCGTCAATCAGATGATGATGGCCATGTTGCAGGCCAATCCTGACGCCTTTTATAAGAACAACATCAATAACCTCAAGAAGGGTGTCATTCTTCGCATGCCTAGCCGCGAAGAACTCGATGCTGTTGATGCGGCACAGGCCAACAAAGATGTAAGCGAGCAATATGCCTTATGGAATGAATACCGAGAGCAGGTGGCAGCTGCTGCTGCAATGCCACAGGAAGCGGTACCTGCTGTAGAGACAGAGTCTGTTGAATCAGCTGAGGAGTCTGCCGAGGTAGCTGAAGTTGCACAGGCAGAACCCGAAGCAGAAACATCTCTGGAGATCCTGGCCCCCGAGAGTGAGGCTGCGACCGGTGAGACCGTTATGGCAGGTGGCGAAGATGTAGCCACACTTCAGAATGATCTTTCTCTGGCCAGGGAGTCGCTTGAGTCAGCTCGCCAGGAGAATAAGGAACTCGATAGCCGTGTTCAGGAATTAGAGGCTATGCTCGAGAAGCAGGAGCGTCTGATCAACCTGAAAGATGAAGAAATCTCCGACCTGCAACAGCAGGTACAGGCGCCGATAGAAATGGCTGAGCCAGCACCTGAGCCTGTCATGGTTGAAGAGGCAGCTGTCGCAGAAGCTGAGATGCCTGCACCTGTCGAGGAAGTACAGGAGCCAGCAACTGAAGTTGTTGAGACTGAGGCAGCAGAGGCGCCATCTGAAGAGATGGTTGAGCCAGAGCCAGCCATGGAACAGGAAGAGTCTGCTGCTATGGAGGCTATGCCTGCTGAATCAGAAATGATGGCTGAGCAGCCCATCATGGAAGAACCTGTTAGCGAGCCAGTGATGGAAGAACAGCCTGCCGTGGCTGTAGAACCAGAGCCCGCTGAGCCTGTAAGCCCACAACCAGCAGCACCAGCACCTCAGCCTAGCCTCGCTGGAGACTTGATGTCGGATCCCAAGATGCTGGGGATTGTTGGTGGCGGTGCATTGCTTGTACTGGCACTGATTGCTCTGCTTATTCGTCGTATGGGTAGTAGTCGCAAGGCAGCAAAGGCAGAAGAACCCGCGGCCGCTGCAGATGAAAATCCATTCGAGGAAGTGGCTGAAGAGGTCGTAGAAGAAGAGGCGGTGGCTGATATAGAGGAGACCGCCGTGCTTGATCAGCCAGTTGAGGCTGAGGCACCTGAAGAAGATTCTGAGACACAGGTTCTGGATCAACCCGAGGAAGTGGCATTCTCAGGGGATGCTACCCAGGCTATGTCTATGCCTGGTGAAGAAGATACCCTGGTCCAGGCCGCAGTAACTGGTGACGAAGCCGAGCCAGAAACTGACGATACCCTTTCAGAAGCAGATGTTTACCTCGCCTATGGTCTGCACCAGCAGTGTGAAGATCTGCTTAAGTCAGCCCTCGATGAGAATCCTGACCGTAATGATTACCGGGCTAAACTGCTAGAGAACTATTTTGCCGCCAAGGAAAAAGACAAGTTCGAAGGCCTCGCACAGGAACTGCATGACAAGCTTGGCGGTGAAGCTAGCCCATACTGGGACCGTGCCGTGGTCATGGGTAAGGAGCTTGCTCCTGAAAATGCCCTGTTTAGCGGCGCCGATGCAGGTGGTCTGAGTCTTGATGACATAGTTCAGGAAAAGCCTGAGGCTGCAGAGTTTGATCTGACTTCGGAAGACCTGGGAGAAAGTGAAGAGGCGCCTGATCTCGAGATCGGCAATATCGATCTTGATATGGATATGCCTGAAGAACCTGCTGCAGAAGCAGAGGCCGCTTCTGACGAAGGAACGCTTGAATTCGATATCGGAGATGTTGATCTTGGCGATCTTGATCTTGGTAGCGAAGATACTACCGAAGATGAAGATACCGCCACGCTGGCAATCAGTGAAGGTGACCTGGATCTGGGTGAAGAAACTGATCTGGATGACGCGATTAACGTTGGCGATGATGACATCGAAGTTGAACTGGGTGAGATCGAAGAAGAACTCGAAACCGAGGTTCTTGATTCTGCTGAAGACGATCTAAATGCCGGCCTGGATATGGATGAATCTGTACCTGCCGAGATGCTCGACACCACGGTCGACGCCGACACCAGTGATAAGACAGCCACTCTCGATATTGGTGACATGGACCTCGATATCGAGCTTGGAGATGCCTCATCAGAGAGCATTGCTGACGAGCTTGGTCTGGATGAGGCGCTAGACTTCAGTGAGCAGGAAACCGAAACGGTTCCGGCACTGGATGAAGGCGGTATAGATCTGGATGACGACCTTGGCCTGGATGAAGACCTGGAGCTCCCAGATAGCGAAGATGAGGTTGGCACCAAGCTTGATCTTGCCAAGGCCTATATCGATATGGGTGACACTGATGGTGCCCGCAATACCCTTGAAGAAGTGATGAGTGAGGGCAGTGACGAGCAGAAGCAGGAAGCGCAGGATCTGATGAATCAGATCTCCTGATCGTCATCTCGTAGTATCCAAAGGCCGGCTGAGTTGATCAGTCGGCCTTTTTATTGTGTGTAGGAAAATGGAAGAGTGTTTTTTTAATAGAATAGATTTATGCGTTTAGCGGCTTGCATTGAATATGACGGATCAGGTTTTTCTGGCTGGCAGTCACAGAAAGATCAGGCCGTGCGTTTCGTTCAGGCAGAACTTGAATCCGCACTGAGCAAGGTTGCAGATTGTCCTGTTAGTGTGGTCTGCGCAGGGCGTACTGATACAGGTGTCCATGCCACGGCACAGATCGTTCATTTTGACACCGACGCGGTACGCAGCGAGCGATCGTGGGTGCTGGGGTCGAATGTTAATCTCCCGGACGATATCTCGATAGTCTGGGTGCAGGAAGTTGATCCGCAGTTTCATGCAAGATTTTCAGCCATTTCTCGTGCCTATCGCTATATCATTGATAATCGCTGGACCCGTCCGGCTATCCTGAGAAACAGGGTGACCTGGGAAAGAAACCCTCTGGATATTGAGCTCATGCGGGCAGGGGCAGACCACCTGATCGGCAGGCATGACTTTACCAGTTATCGTTCCCTGGCCTGTCAGGCTAAAAACCCGGTTCGTGATTTGAGACGCTTAGATGTCAGCAGGCAGGGTGATTTTGTTGTAATTGATGTTGAGGCCAACGCCTTTTTACACCACATGGTGCGAAACCTGGCCGGAGTGCTGATTGCCATCGGTCGTGGTGAAGAGGAAGCCTCCTGGTCACATCAGGTGCTTGAGGCCAGGGATCGTGCACTAGGCGGTGTTACCGCGCCGTCTGCGGGACTGTATCTGGTTGAAGTAGGTTATCCGGCTGAGCATATTCTTCCCGCGACACCTCCATTGCCGTCTTATGCCTGAGTCCGATTTCTGCTAATCTTTCGGTCTTTTGGGCGGCCCAATGTCAACACGGGTAAAGATTTGCGGGATAACCAGTATCAGAGACGCTTTGGTCGTTGCAGATAGTGGTGCTGATGCAATCGGCCTTGTTTTTTATCCTCGTAGTCCTCGGCATGTCACGATTGCGCAGGCCGCCGAAATCGTAGAAGCCATTCCGCCATTCGTAAGTACGGTTGCGCTATTTCTCGATGCCCGAGCGGAAGACATTCGGGCAGTTCTGGAACAGGTGCCCGTAGACCTGCTTCAGTTCCATGGTGATGAGTGTCCGCCTGACTGTGCCCAGTATGGTCGTCCCTACATCAAGGCCATCGGTATGAAAGGGGGAACGAATGTACAGGCCTATGCCGATACCTACCCGGATGCGAAGGGCTTCCTGCTTGATAGCCATGCCGTAGGGGAGGCGGGAGGAACTGGACAGAGATTTGACTGGTCTATGACTCCGGCATTAGGAAAGCCTGTGGTACTGGCAGGTGGACTCAATCCAGGTAATGCGGCAGAAGCCGTAATAACCGCGCGGCCATTTGGGCTCGATGTAAGCAGTGGCGTAGAGTCAGAGCCGGGTATTAAGGACCCAGAAAAGGTCCACCGTTTTATGAATGAGGTAAGAAGAGCAGATGAGTGCTGAATTAACTCCAGATCAGGACTGGAGCAAGTTTCCGGATCAGCGTGGACACTTCGGCCCCTATGGTGGTTGCTTTGTCTCCGAGACATTAATGCAGGCTATTGATGAGCTTAAAACCGTTTACGAAAGCCTGTGGTCTGATGAGGCGTTTGTCAGGGAGTTTGACCTTGATCTCGCCCACTACGTAGGGCGCCCCAGCCCTGTCTATCATGCCGAGCGCTGGAGTCGAGAGCTTGGCGGTGCACAGATCTACCTCAAGCGTGAGGACCTGAATCATACTGGTGCACATAAGATCAATAACACGATTGGCCAGGCCCTGCTTGCCAAGCGTATGGGTAAAACCAGAATTATCGCTGAGACAGGTGCAGGCCAGCACGGCGTTGCCTCTGCGACCGTAGCCGCGCGCCTCGGGCTTGAGTGTGTTGGCTAGATGGGTGCTGAAGATATCGAGCGTCAGGCTCCTAACGTCTACAGAATGAAGCTACTGGGCGCTGAAGTCGTCCCTGTTACCTCGGGCTCACGTACCCTCAAAGACGCCCTGAATGAGGCGATGCGTGACTGGGTAACCAATGTTGATAACACCTTCTACATCATAGGTACGGTCGCCGGCCCCCATCCTTATCCGGCCATGGTCAGGGATTTCCAGGCAGTGATTGGGCGTGAGGCACGGCAGCAGATGCAGGACATGACGGGTCGACTGCCTGATGCCCTGATCGCCTGTGTTGGTGGTGGTTCGAATGCGATAGGGCTGTTCCATCCGTTCCTGGATGATCAGTCGGTTGAAATCTTTGGCGTAGAAGCCGCCGGTTATGGTCTTGAAACCGGCAGGCATTCCGCACCCCTGTGTGCAGGTAAGCCGGGTGTCCTGCACGGTAATCGTACCTACCTGATGGAAAGCTCGGATGGTCAGATTATCGAGACACATTCGGTATCTGCCGGACTGGATTATCCAGGCGTTGGCCCTGAGCATGCATGGCTCAAGGATACTGGTCGTGCGCAATACGTTGCAGTCACCGATGAAGAAGCGATGGCTGCATTCCATGCACTGACGCGCAAGGAGGGTATTATTCCCGCCCTGGAGAGTAGTCATGCCCTGGCCTATGCCATGAAGCTGGCACCTGATCTCGATAAAGACAAGACCTTACAGGTCAACCTTTCTGGCCGCGGTGATAAGGATATCAATACGGTTGCCAGGCTTGAGGGTATTACACTATGAGTCGCATCGAACAACGCTTTTCTGATTTAAAGATGCAGGGGCGCAAGGCGCTCATACCTTACATCACGGCGGGTGATCCAAATCCTGAACATACGGTACCCCTGATGCATGCCATGGTTGGTGCAGGTGCAGACCTGCTCGAGCTTGGTGTCCCTTTTTCTGACCCGATGGCAGATGGTCCTGTTATACAGGAGGCCTGTGAGCGTGCACTTGAACACCATGTCAGTCTGAAAGACGTGCTTGACCTGGTCGTTGAGTTTCGTAAGCAGGATGAGGAGACCCCGGTCGTTCTTATGGGGTACCTGAACCCAATTGAAATTATGGGGTATGAGACTTTCTCCACGGCAGCTTCAAAGGCTGGCGTCGATGGTGTGCTGATCGTAGATCTTCCGCCTGAAGAGGGTGAATCCGTACTGCCTTACTTCAAGCAGGCCGATATTGATCCCATATTCCTGTTATCGCCAACCACCATACAGGAACGTGTCAAAACGATATGCGAAACAGCGCAGGGCTTTGTTTATTATGTTTCTCTGAAAGGGGTAACGGGGTCTGCAAGTCTTGATGTGGATGCGGTTGCTGAGCGTTTATCAATGATTCGTCAGTACGCTACAACCCCAGTTGGTGTAGGATTTGGTATTAAAGATGCGGAAACCGCTGCGAGAGTAGCTGAGGTGTCCGATGCGGTCGTCGTTGGTAGTGCTATTGTCAGACGTATTGCCGAGAACGTGACTGACCCAGAAAAATTTACCAGGGAGATTAGCTCCCTGCTGTCATCCATGCGTGAGGCCATGGATGCTGCTTAGCCTCAGAGGTAAGTGAAATGAGCTGGTTTGAGAAACTCATGCCTTCCAAGATCCGTACAGACACTACGGATAAGAGAGGTGTGCCAGAAGGGGTGTGGGTCAAGTGTGACTCCTGTAGTG
>JAAUXZ010069000.1_pt1 | contig 24425 bp, 23 predicted proteins | sample 7278131 | NCBI WGS metagenome assembly JAAUXZ01 (sample SAMN14350119, study PRJNA611818) | marine sediment metagenome | isolation source: surface marine sediment (3m) | place: French Polynesia: Moorea | collected 2018-08 | reverse complement strand
CGTCCGGGTTGCTGGTGTACAGGTACACCTTGCTGGCGCCACCGGTGGCTAGCACAAGCTTTTTCCCAGCGAACACATTCACCTGGTGATTATTCTTGTTGTAGACATAGACCCCCACGCAGCGTTTCTGTTTGACGATCAGGTCGATTGCGATATCGTGCTGGAAAACCTCGATGTTGGATCTTTCGCTGACATGCGCCTGCAGGGTTTTCTGCATCGCCTTGCCGGTTGCATCATGCGCATGCGCCACCCGGCGTCGACTATGGCCGCCCTCACGCGTCAGGTGATAATGCCTGGATTTGTTATCGTCCTCATCCAGCGTGAATGGCATGCCCAGGTCACTCAACCAATCGATCACCGCCGGACCGGTCTCAGCTACTCGCTTGACGGTCTCGGCGTCACACAAATCGACCCCGGCAACCCGGGTATCCTCCTCATGCAGCTGGAAGGAATCATTTTCATCGAGCACCGCGGAAATGCCGCCCTGGGCGTAGTAGCTTGAACTCTGCTCATAGCTTTCCTTCGCCAGCAGGGCGATCGAGGTGGATTCGGGCAGTTGCAAAGCCAGGCTCATGCCGGCAGCACCACTGCCGATGATGATGACGTCGTATTGAAAGCGCTTGCCCATGCTGACTCCCGGTACTTGATGTGATCACTTTGCGTACCAATATTACCTTAAACCAGGGCGATTGATTTGATTATTCGGTAAAAATTTCATTCGCCATAGAATCTTTTGATATATTGAATGTCTGACGGTGCATTATCTACGGCACCGCATTGAAAAAACCAAGGTTATCGAATGGGGCCACAAGAATTAGATAATGATCTAGTTAAACGTGTACAACAGGGTGATAAAGCAGCGTTTGATCTGCTGGTACTGAAATATCAGCAAAAAGTGGTCAATTTGGTATCGCGATTCATTTCCGATCATGCGGAATGTCACGATGTAGCACAGGAAGCCTTTATCAAGGCCTACCGTGCGATGGACAGCTTTCGAGGCGATAGCCAGTTTTACACCTGGTTGTACCGGATTGCAGCGAATACGGCTAAAAATCACCTGGCGTCACGTAGCCGCAAGACGCCGGCCTACGCGGTGGATGTCGATGATGCTGAACATTTCAGCGGTGAATCTGGGTTGAAGGATTATACCAATCCGGAGAACATGTTATTGACCGATGAGATTAAACAGACCGTATTCGCGGCCATTGAGAAATTGCCGGATGATTTGAAATCGGCAATAACCTTACGCGAGATCGAGGGTTTAAGTTACGAGGACATAGCCGAGGTCATGGATTGTCCGATTGGTACCGTTAGATCAAGGATTTTTCGCGCCAGAGATGCAATAGATAAGGAACTAAGACCCTTGTTGGAATGACTAACTGATGAGAAATCAAGATTTGGATTGAACCCGATGAATGAGCGAAGTGAAAAACTATCAGCAGTGCTGGACGATTACGATCGGTCAGATGAACAGCAATCCCTGCTCAACGATGTGATGCATGATGTCAACCAGCAATACACGCTACGTCGTTACCAGTTGATCGGAGATGTGATGCGTAACGATGTGCCGGAACGTATACAACTCGATTTCGCTGACCGCGTCAGAGCCGAAATCGCCCAGTTGCCCGCACACAGTGCCGCCACCCACGATGCTGAAAGTAAAGACTCGACGCCGTCCTGGTTATGGTCATTCATGTTCAAACCGATCGCGGGTCTGGCGGTCGCTGCAACCGTTGCCGTGGTGGTGGTGAGCAATATCCAGTTACAAACCACCGATCAGACCGCTGACGATCAACTGGCCACGATCACCCCCAGTGAGGCCAAGGTTGAACAACTGGCCAGTATGCCGGTGTTGAACAATGCGCGCCGGGTTGCCACCGGCCAGCCGGCGGCATACCAGGAGCCGGGTATGAAGTGGAAGGTCCGGCGCGATGCAACCGCCATGCAGAACAAGCTGAACACTTACCTGATCAATCACAATGAGTATTCCAACCCGATGCAGGGCATCATTCCGCAGGTGAGAGTCGTTGGTTTTGATGCGCAGCAGTAACGTTTTTCCCGCCTCAACATTGCTCAGGTCCATCACCCTGATGGCCCTGCTGGCAATCGCTGGCACGGCTAAGGCCGGCACCGAACACGAGGCCATGCAATGGCTGCAAAACATGTCGCAGGCGATGCAGCAACTGAGTTATCGGGGACGTTTCGTATTCGCCCACAACAAGCAGCTGGAAAGCATGTCCATCGTCCATGTCAATGATGACCAGGGTAGGCGGGAAAGACTGGTATCGTTGAATGGAGAAGCGCGAGAAATCCTGCGCGATAATAACAACCTGACCTGCGTCTGGCCATCCAGCCGCCAGGTTGTGGTAGATCAGTCAAACCAGACCCAGTTATCCCCGATCTGGATCCCGGAAGATCTCACGCGTCTGAACAAATACTATCAATTCAGTATGGCCGGCAAGGGCAGGGTCGCCGATCACCCGGCGGTTATCGTCATGATCAAGCCGCGGGATGGCTATCGCTACGGGATGAAGGTATGGATGCATGAAGACCATTCGCTGATGCTGCAGTCGGCCCTGTTTGATGACCAGGGGCAGCTGGCTGAACAAATCATGTTTACCAATCTGGAGCTATTGAATGAAGATCAGCAGCAAGCGCTGACCGTAATTCCGCAGATCGATAACAGTTATGCCCTGATCCGTTCCCACGCTGGCGAACAGGATGTAATCACCGATGTTGAATCCAACTGGCGCCTGCAGTTTCTGCCCGGTGGTTTCTGGCTGGATTCCAAGCTGAGCAAACCGATGAACGATGCAGATCACAATTTGCAGCAGATGGTGCTGACCGATGGCCTGGCCTCGGTATCGGTGTTTATCGAACCGACCTCGCAGCAAAGTCTGCAGGGAGCATCCTCGATGGGTGCGGTCAATGCATTTGGAGCTCGTTTTAACGAATACACGATTACCGCGATCGGTGAGGTACCAGCGACAACGGTCAAGCAGATCGCAGAAGCCGTTACTTACCAGAACTGAACCTCGACTAAGCGAAATGATCGAAGAACTGGCCATAGTCAAACGTATCGAGGGCGACAGAGCCGTGATAGAGGTCATGCGACAAAACGCCTGTCAAAGCTGTGAATTGAGTGGCGGTTGTGGCACCGGCAGCCTGGGCAAGCTGCTAGGCCAGCGCAAAGTTTCATTCACCATGCGCAACGAGCATGGCCTGAAAATAGGTGACAGAGTAGTGATAGGGTTGCCGGATCGTTCTTACCTGACGGCAGGTTTTATCGTCTACCTGTTGCCTTTGCTTAGCCTGTTCTTATTTGCCGGACTCACTGACTTTTTGTTTGGCTCGATTGAATGGGTCAACGTATTGTCAGCCGTTGTTGGCCTTGGACTCGGTCTGTTGTGGGCCGCCAGGCTGGCCAATCACAACTATGCACGAGATTTTCAGCCACATTTTATTCGCCACAGCCTCAGCTTCGACTGAGTTGAAGTGCGAAGTGGCAGTAACGACATTTTTTATTAAAGGATAGAGACATGAGACAGCGATTATCAGACATGGCTTTTTTTCAATGGTTAGCGATGCTGTTGTTGGTGGTAGCGATCCCGGCTCAGGCGCAATTACCAGACTTTACCGAGATTGTGGAAAAGCAGCAGGACTCGGTGGTCAATATCAGTACCAGCAAAACGATTAAAAGCACGCAACTGCAACAGCAATTCGATATCCCGGATTTTCCCGAGGGTTCGCCATTCGGGGAGCTTTTCAAGAAGTTCTTTGACGAGGATGGGTTTAATTTTCGAGATCGCGAGACCAGTTCACTGGGCTCCGGCTTCATCATCTCCGAGGATGGCTACGTGATGACCAACCACCACGTGATCGATGGCGCGGATGAGATTATCGTGCGTTTGAATAACCGTGATGAATACGAGGCCACGGTGATCGGCTCCGATGAAAATTCAGATATCGCGCTGCTGAAGATAGAGGGCGACAACCTGCCGGTGCTGGCCTATGGTAGCTCGGAAGACCTCAAGGTCGGGGAGTGGGTGCTGGCGATCGGTTCCCCGTTTGGCTTCGATACCACGGTAACCGCCGGCATCGTCAGCGCCAAGGGTCGCAGCCTGCCCAACGACAATTATGTACCGTTCATCCAGACCGATGTCGCGATCAACCCCGGTAACTCGGGTGGCCCGCTGTTCAACATGGATGGCGAGGTGATCGGTATCAACTCACAGATCTATAGCCGCTCCGGTGGCTTCATGGGTCTGTCATTCGCAATCCCGATCGAAATGGCGGTGGATGTCGCCGATCAGCTCAGAACCAAGGGCAGCGTGTCGCGCGGCTGGCTCGGGGTGCTGATCCAGGAAGTTACCCGTGACCTGGCCGAGTCTTTCGGTATGGACAAGCCCCATGGAGCGCTGGTCGCCCGGGTACTGGATGACAGCCCGGCCGCGAAAGCTGGCATCGAGGTTGGTGACGTGATTGTTGAATTCGATGGCAAGAAAGTGTCCCGCTCCTCCAGTCTGCCGCCGCTGGTGGGTCGTTTCCCGGTAGGTAGTCTCGCTGACGTGACGGTCATCCGTGACAAGCGCGAGCAGAACATCCGGGTCAGGATCGCGCAGTTGCCGAATCAGATCAACCAGGCCAGGGCCGAACCCGAGGCGGAGCAGGAAATCCAGAAATCCGCCCTCGGCATGACGGTCAAGGAACTGGATCAGGAAGTGAAACAGGCGCTGAAGGTGCAAAGTGGCGTGCAGGTGCTGGAGATCGATAGCGGTGGACCCGCCAGCCAGGCTGGAATCGAGGTCGGTGACGTGGTCAGCATGCTGGATAACCGCAGTATTACCTCGGTGCAGGATTTCAACGACAGGGCATCGAAGTTGGAGACCGGTAAATCAGTGGCGATCCTGATCCAGCGTGAGAACGGTCCGGTATTCCTCGCGATCAAACCGCAGGAATAAACCGCTTGGGTAAGGCTTTCACCCTCTACTATCGAGAGAATTGTCACCTCTGCGAGTCGATGCAGCTCGCCCTGCGCAAATTACAGCGGCAACTGGCTTTCGATTGGGATGAAGTGGATATCGACCGCGATACCGATCTGATCCGGCGCTTCGATATCCTGGTGCCGGTACTGTATTACCAGGATCGCGAAGTCTGCCATCATTTCATCGACGAACAAGCGATCCGCCGGCTAGTGGCTGATTGAGCCGTCAGCGGCTGACATAATATTGCACATTTTCCCGATCACGGCTGTCGCTTTACCCCAGTTTCCCGTAAAATCCCCAAGCTTTTAGCGCGCAGCAAATCCTTCGCATGCAGAATATCCGTAATTTCTCCATCATCGCTCATATCGATCACGGTAAATCCACCATCGCCGACCGCTTTATCCAGGTCTGTGGCGGTTTGTCCGAGCGTGAGATGGCGGAACAGGTACTGGATTCGATGGATCTCGAGCGCGAACGCGGTATCACGATCAAGGCGCAGTCGGTATCCCTGGATTACCATGCGCGCAATGGCGAAACCTACCAACTCAATTTTATCGATACCCCGGGCCACGTGGATTTCTCCTATGAAGTCTCGCGTTCGCTGGCGGCCTGTGAAGGGGCCTTGCTGGTGGTGGATGCCTCGCAGGGGGTAGAAGCACAAAGCGTGGCCAACTGCTATACCGCGATCGATATGGACCTCGAGGTGATCCCGGTGTTGAACAAGATCGATCTGCCGGCGGCTGATCCCGACCGGGTAAAGCAGGAGATCGAAGACATTATTGGTCTGGATGCCTCGGAAGCGATCGAGGTCAGTGCCAAGACCGGGGTCGGCATCGAGGACCTGCTGGAACAACTGGTGGTGAAGATACCACCGCCCGCGGGTGAGCAGGAAGCAGAAACCAAGGCCCTGATCATCGATTCCTGGTTCGACAGCTATGTCGGCGTGATCACTCTGGTGCGGGTAATGCAGGGTTCGATCAAACCCCGGCAAAAGATCAAGATGATGTCGACCAATGCCGAATTCCTGGTCGACCAGGTCGGTGTGTTCACTCCCAAGCGCAAGGACACGAGCCAGCTTGGTTGCGGTGAGGTCGGCTATATCATCTCCGGGATCAAGGATATCGAGTCGGCCAAGGTGGGCGATACTATCACCCTGAGCCAGAACCCGGCCCAACAGGCACTGCCGGGATTCAAGGAGGTCCAACCGCGGGTATTCGCCGGCCTGTTTCCGGTCAGTTCGGATGATTATGAAAATTGCCGCGAAGCCCTGAAGAAGCTCAAGCTGAATGACGCCGCGCTGCAGTTCGAGCCGGAAACCTCGCAGGCGCTGGGCTTCGGCTTTCGCTGCGGCTTTCTCGGCATGCTGCACATGGAGATCGTGCAGGAGCGCCTGGAACGCGAATATGACCTGGATCTGATCACCACCGCGCCCACCGTTATCTACCAGGTGGAAACCACTTCCGGCGAACTGGTGGAAATCCACAATCCGGCGGAATTACCGGCGGTCAACAAGATCAATGCGATCCGCGAACCGATCATCCGCGCCAATATCCTGACCCCGGAAGCCTATATCGGCGCCATTATCACCCTGTGCGTGGAAAAGCGCGGGGTGCAGAAACAGATCCAGTACATGGGTAGCCAGGTTTCGATCGTCTATGAGTTACCGCTGAGCGAGGTGGTGCTGGACTTTTTCGATCGGCTGAAATCGGTCAGTCGGGGTTATGCCTCGTTCGACTATGAATTTGTCCGCTTCGAGGCTGCCAAGCTGGTCAAACTGGACATCCTGATCAATGGTGAGCGGGTCGATGCGTTATCCATCATCGTCCATCGCGACAATGCCGATTACCGCGGCCGCGACCTGGCGAGCAAGATGAAGGAATTGATCCCCCGCCAAATGTTCGATGTCGCAATACAAGCGGCAATCGGTTCCCATATAATCTCCCGCACCAACGTCAAGGCCCTGCGCAAGAACGTGACCGCCAAGTGTTACGGTGGTGATGTGACCCGCAAAAAGAAATTGCTGGAAAAACAAAAGGCTGGTAAGAAGCGGATGAAACAGGTGGGTAAGGTGGAAATACCGCAGGATGCCTTCCTCGCGGTGTTGCAGGTAGACAATAAATAACAATGAGTTAAGTATGCATTTTGATTTTGAATTCATTCTGGTGTTATCGGTTCTGATCACGGGCCTGATCTGGGTGATCGATAGCCTGCTGTTTGCGCGCAAACGGGCCCAGGTCAAACGTGGCCAGGCAGTGCATGAGCCGATACTGGTAGAGTACTCAAAGTCCTTCTTCCCGGTATTGTTGGCGGTCATGCTGTTACGCTCTTTCGCCTATGAGCCGTTCCGCATCCCCTCCGGTTCGATGATGCCGAGCCTGTTGGTCGGCGATTTCATCCTGGTCAACAAGTATCATTACGGACTGCGGGTGCCGGTAGTGCACAATAAGCTTACCCAGGGCAATGCCCCCGAGCGCGGTGATGTCGCGGTATTCCGCTTTCCGGACAATGAATCGGTGGATTTTATCAAGCGTATCATCGGCTTACCGGGAGACCATGTCAGTTACTACAATCGCCGCCTGCTGATCAATGGCCAGGCGCTGGATGTTGAGTTCAAGGAAACCTATGCCGGGCAGGGCCAGGCCCAGGGCAACATGCGTGGTGGCGAGATCTACATTGAAAACATCGACGATAAAAATCATATGATGATGACCGATCCCGCGGTCAAATTTTCCGCCAGTGGCGAATTGATCGTACCCCAGGGGCATTACTTTGTGATGGGGGATAATCGTGATCACAGTAATGACAGTCGCTACTGGGGATTCGTGCCGGAACGCAACCTGGTCGGTAAAGCGGTGACAATCTGGATGCACTGGGACTGGCGCAGTGGCGGCAGCGGGCTCGAACTGTCGCGGATTGGCACGAAAATTTAAAAAAACCGCTAAACATTCCTATAATGAAGCAAAGATCAGTTGCATATTTAGATGAGAGAAATCAGATGAATACACGCTCACAACGCGGGGTAACGACAGTAAGCCTGATAGTTATTATTGCCCTGGCAAGTTTGATTTTGCTGAATATTTTCCGCGCCCTGCCGATGTACATGGACTTTTCCAACGTCAAGTCGGTGATGGAGGCGGTGGCAAATGACGCCGAGGTGGATCCTCGTTCCAAGGCCGCGATGTGGGCCTCGCTGGGCAAGCGTCTGCGCATCAACCAGATCTCCTATATTAAGAAGGAAAATTTTACCTTTACCCGGCAAGATGATGTGACGACTATGACGGTTGATTACGAAGTGCGTAAACCCTATGTCGCGGATATGTTCATCGGTGCTCATTTCGTGCATTCCGTTGAAATCAAAAGGTGAAGTCTCTAGATCAATTACAGGCGGTTATTCATTACCAGTTTAAAGATTTCAAACTGCTTGAAACTGCCCTGATCCATCGCAGCTATTCGAAAAACCACAATAACGAAACCCTGGAATTCCTCGGCGACAGCGTGCTCGGCCTGGTCATCTCCACTCACCTGTTCACCCGCCTGGGCGATGCCACCGAAGGCGAATTGAGCCGTATCCGGGCCAGCCTGGTCAAGGAAGAGGCAGTGGCCACGGTGGCGCGCGATATCTGTCTTGGCGACTACCTCAAACTCGGCAGCGGCGAGCTGAAAAGCGGCGGTTATCGCCGCGCGTCGATCCTGTCGGATGCGCTGGAAGCCTTATTCGGCGCGATCTATCTGGATGGCGGCTTTCAGCAATGCGAAAAAACCATCCTGTTCCTGTACGACGAATACCTGGTCACCCTGCCGTCACCGGTCGCCCTGAAAGACCCGAAAACATCGCTCCAGGAATATCTGCAAAGCCAGAAACTGGCACTACCGGTCTACCAGGTGATCAAAACCGAAGGCAAATCGCATGACCAGGTGTTTACCGTCGCCTGTCGCATCGAGCGCCTGGATATCACCACCGAGGGTACAGGCAGCAGCCGCAAGCGGGCCGAGCAAATGGCTGCCTCGCTGGCGCTGAAACAGGCCACGGCGACGGTCCAGTGAGTATTTACCAGCCCTGATCATGAATGAATCATTTGCCTGTGGCTATGTCGCGTTGATCGGTAAACCCAATACCGGCAAGTCGACGTTGATGAATGCATTGATCGGCGAGAAACTGAGCATCACCGCGCATCGCCCGCAAACCACCCGTCACCAGATCCTCGGGATCAAGACCAGCGAGCGCTATCAATGTATCTTTGTCGATACCCCCGGGATTCACCAGGACCAGAAAAAGGCCATCAACCGTTATATGAACCGGGCGGCGACCAGCATGCTGGATGACGTCGATCTGATCTGTGTGTTGCTGGATGTGCGTGATTTCAACCGCGATGATGAGCAGATTCTGGATATGGTCAAACACCAGCCCAGGGTGGTGCTGGTGTTGAACAAGATCGACCGGATCCAGAAAAACGAGTTACTGCCACTGATGCAGCGGCTCGGTGAACTTATGCCCGGGGTGGATCTGATACCGGTGTCTGCTCTGAAACAGGATAACCTCGAGCAGTTGATGCAGCATATCGAGCAGCAGCTGCCGCCGGGCATCCCACATTATCCCGATGACCAGTTAACCGATAAACCGATGCGTTTTATCGTTGCCGAAATCATCCGCGAGAAACTGTTCCGGATGTTGACCCAGGAGCTGCCGTATTCGATTACGGTCAATGTCGAGCACTATAAAACCGAGGCCGACCTGGTCAAGATCTCGGCCTCGATCTGGGTCGAACGTAAATCGCAGAAAGGCATCGTCATCGGCAAGGGCGGCAAACAACTGAAAAAGATCGGATCCGAGGCACGGCGCGATATCGAGCGCCTGGTCGATAACAAGGTGTTCCTGCAATTATGGGTCAAGGTGCGCGAAGACTGGTCGGATGATGAACGTTCATTAGCTGCTTTTGGATATTCTTCTGAATAGAAAAATTAACCACGAAGGACACGAAGAACACGAAGGATTTTTAAAGTTTGTGATCAAGCTTAGACAACGGGCTATGAGGAAATCTATCGGCATTTCAGAAATACAGAAAGCTCATATCTTCTTCGTGCTCTTCGTGTCCTTCGTGGTTCACTTTTTTAAGTTTAATGATGGATAACAGAGTAAACGACCAGGCCGCCTTTCTGCTGCATCGTCGCGACTACCAGAATTCGAGCCTGATCCTGGAACTTTTTACCGAGGATTACGGTCGGATCAGTGTGCTGGCAAAAGGGGCCAGAAAGGGTAAGAATACCGCGCATTTCCAGCCGGGTAATCGCCTCGCGGTTGGCTGGACCGGGCGGGCTGAACTGAAGACCCTGGTCCAGATCGACAGTCGGGCGTTGCCGATTCCAGCTGACTGTTACCTGGCGATGTTTTACTTGAATGAGTTGTTGCTCTACCTGCTGCCCAAGCATGACGCTCATCCCCGCCTGTTCCATCAATTTCAACGCCTGTTGCTGCAACTCGAAATGTCACAACTTGAACCCTTGCTGAGAACTTTTGAAATGGATTTGCTCGAAGAGCTGGGGGTTTTACCCGATCTTGCTGTGGTCAGCGATAGCGCTGAAGCGGTGACTGCTGACGGCAATTACGGTTTCATCCCAGACCGTGGCGTGTATCCTGCGCTGGCGCAGACTGAAGGCGGGTATCCCGGTCGCTTATTACTGGCGCTGCAGCAACGCCAGTTCGAACAGCCCGGAGTTTTGCCGTTGGCGAAACGCCTGCTGCGACAAATTATTGATTTCAACCTGCAGGGCAGGACGTTACAATCACGCCAGTTATATCAACAGTTGCAACCGAAATCTAAACCAACCAGGCATTAGTATGAGCCAGAGTTCCGCCCTTTCCACACCCATCCTGCTCGGTATCAATATCGACCATGTCGCCACCTTGCGCCAGGCCCGCGGTACGCGTTATCCCGACCCGGTGACCGCGGCGATGATCGCCGAACAATCCGGTGCTGACTCGATTACCTTTCATCTGCGCGAGGATCGCCGCCACATCCAGGATCGTGACTGCCTGCTGCTGAAGGAAATGGTGCAGACCAAGCTCAACCTGGAGATGGCGGTGACCGATGACATGCTCAGGTTCGCGCGCGAACTGAAGCCCGAGGACTGCTGCCTGGTACCGGAGAAACGCGAGGAACTGACCACCGAGGGCGGCCTCGACGTGGTGGACAATTTTGACCGGGTCAAACAGGCCTGTGAGACGCTGGCGGAGCACGACACCCGGGTGTCCCTGTTCATCGATGCCAGGCGTGAACAAATCGATGCCGCGGTGGCCTGTGCTGCTCCCTGCATCGAAATCCATACCGGCCATTATGCCGATGCCGAGGGCGACGAACAGCTGCGCCTGTTGGCCGAGATCGAGCAGATGATCGATTATGCGCACGACCAGGGCCTGCAGGTCAACGCCGGACATGGGCTCAACATCCACAATGTGCAGGCGATTGCCCGGCATCCACGGGTGGTCGAGTTGAATATCGGCCATGCAATCATCGCCGATGCGCTGTTCCGTGGGCTGGCGGAATCGGTTCGCGAGATGAAGCGCCTAATGCTGCAGGCGCGCAGTGGGGCCTGATGCTGAAGGCTTCGGTTAAACGGCAACTGTCATGCTAGCGGGTATCGGCGTCGATATCGCCGAGATCGAACGTTTCCAGAAAATGATCGAGCGCTACGGTGATCGGGTCGCGTCACGCCTGCTTACGGCGCAGGAACGCCAGCAGTTCTATCAACGCCAGCAATCGCCGGCTTTTCTTGCCTCACGCTTCGCCGCCAAGGAAGCGGCAAGCAAAGCCCTCGGCAGCGGCATCGCCCAGGGGATAGGTTTTCGCAGTATCGAGGTGATCAATGACCCCCAGGGCAAACCGGAGCTGGCTTTTCACGATGCCGCAGAGCGCCTCGCCCGGCAACAAAATATCCAGCGAGCATTGTTGTCTCTGTCGGACGAAAAGCATTACGTGGTGGCGATGGTGGTACTCGAAGCCGCCCAGCCTATGAACTGACGGCCTCCGTCGATGCGTCAGCCGGCGGTTCCTCAACAGAACCTGGTTGCAAGGCGTGCTGCTGCAATTCCTGCTGAATCAGCTGTAGTTCTTCGATCACTTCCTTACAGATGGCGAGGCTGACCTTGCGCGAGAATTTCTTGACCCCGGCAAATTGTGACACCAGGTTTTTGAGGCGGGGTAGACCGGCGTAACAGGTAACGCCCTGGATCTTGTGCATGATCAATGCGAGCTGGTCAAAATCCTCCCGCTCCACCGCCCTGGTCAGGCGGGTTTGGTAATCAGGGATTTCCAATTGCAGGATGCGAAATATATCTTCGGCCAGGGCTTTGTTATTGGCGGAAAGTTTGACCGTTAATTCGTAATCGATAGAAGCATCCTTATCGGACAACTGCTCGGTCACGAATTCATCTTCAAAGATAAAGGTTTCCTGGTCCAGCAGGCGGCGAAATTTGTCTTCATCGATAGGCTTGCTGATAAAGGCGTCAAAGCCCAGCTTGATCAGGCGCTCCTGCTCACTCTCCAGGCTGATCGCGGTGACCGCGACGATCGGGGTCAACATGTTGGGTTTCTGGCGCCGCATCATATGCATGAGCTCGATACCGTCGATTTCCGGCATCTGGATATCGAGCAGGATCAGGTCAAAGGTTTCGCTATTGAACAGTGACATGGCCTGCCGTGCATCGTTGGCCTCGAATGATTCGTGTCCCCACATCCGGGTCAGTTCGCTGGCCAGTTTAAGGTTGATCGGGTTATCGTCCACCAGCAGGATCTTGTTCGGGCAATGCAGGGTAACGGCCTCGGACACATCCGTGGTCTTTTCCAGCTCTATCGATGGGTTGAACAATAACCGTTGCAGGTTACTGCTGGTATTGATCACCGACACGAACTGGTAATCGCGGTAGCGGGACTGGTCGATCAGTGAAATATCGTAATGCATGACGATGACCCGACATCGCCTCAAGACATCCTGATCAAGGTAGCTTTCCGGTTGCAGCCGGTTATGGCGTAAATCGATAACAATCAGATCAATATAATCGAGGTTCTGTCTTAATTGCTCGCTTAACTGGTCGGCCTGGGTCTGAGCATCGATCAACTGGCATTCGGTATTGAATCCCACCCGGTCAAACAATGACTGGATTTCATTGGCGCACAATGTATTGGAGGCAAATATCATGACCGTTTGCTGGGTTTCGGGTTGCGGTTGATCAGCATAGTTGGGGTCGGGTTTAACCGGTAAATGCACCGAGAATAATGAGCCCTCGTCAGGAGCACTGGTCAAATCTATATCGCCCTGCATCAGCCTGGTCAGATTCTTCGCGATAACCAGGCCGAGCCCGGTACCCGAGTAGCGCCGGTTGGCATCCGACTCCAGTTGTTTGAACGCCTGGAACAGGGTCTTTTGATCGGTCTCGTCGATACCGATGCCGCTATCCTTGATATCGAACCTGATCAGGACTTCCCCATTCGACTGGTCTTCAACCATGACCTTGATCGCGACATAACCCTGGTCGGTAAACTTGATCGCATTACCGATCAGGTTGATCAAGATCTGTTTCAGGCGCAGTTCATCCGCGATGACATGGGCCGGGGTGTCACTGTAGATGATCAGGTGGAGATCGATGTTCTTGTCCAGGGCCACGGTAAACAGACTGTCGCGGGTAGTCTCGAGCAGCTCATACAGATCAAACGGCTGCTGCAGGATATCGATCTTGCCCGATTCTATCTTGCTCAGATCGAGCACCTCGTTGACGATCAGGGTCAGGTCGTTGGTAGATTGACTGATGATGTCCGCATAACGTTTCTGGTCGGTATTCAAACCTGATTTTGCCAGCAGATTGACAAAGCCCTTGATACCGTTGATCGGGGTGCGGATTTCATGACTCATATTGGCGAGAAAACGTGATTTGACTTCATCGGCCTTTTGCGCGATGTCGCGCGCGATCGCCAGTTCGCGGTTGTTGTACTCGAGGTCGGATATCGCATTCATCAGGTCGAGGGTGGCGGAGTTGATTTTCTCGTCAAGTTGCATGCGGTTGGCGAGGAGCGACTGCGACATGCTGTTGAAGCCGTTCTGCACATCGCCAATTTCATTGTTCTCGATATCCTTGATAATCTCGCCCAGCTGGCCGGCCTCAACCTGGCGCAGATGTTCGAGCAGGGTAGAGATCGGGCGGGTGATCCGCCGGCTGATCAACAGGGTCAGGAAAACGGCCAGCACCAGCATCGAACAGAAGAAGATAGCGCCCTCGATCAGGATCTCCCGCTTGGTTTGCTCGAGCTGCTGCTTCGATACATACAGGTGGACCCAGCCCAGGTTGCTGAGCTGGTTGGACTCCGCTAAAGGTTCCGGGGTAAAGATATCCTGGGTGCCCAGGCTTTCGGTCTGGATCGGCTGCCGGTAGTAGAAATAATTGGTGCTTTGCTCGGCTTCATAATCCCGGCCAATCGCCGTGGCCAGGGTGTTACCCTGGTTATCGTAGACCGCGGCAAACACGATGTCGTTGGTGTTGACAGACTGGTCGAGCAAACGCTGAATCTGCCCATAGTTACCGGAAAACAGGTTGAATTCGGCCGCCCCGGCCAGTTGTTTGGCGATGATGCTGCCCTTGCTTTGCAGTTGATCCTCGGCCTGTTGAATCCCGCTATTGATGTTAACCGAGGTCAGGAATACATCGATCAGGACCACCGGCACCATGACGATGGACAGGATCAGAAATTTGATATTAAAGCGTCTCATCGTTGTTCCGCCTGGATCAGTTGGCGCTGCAGGCGGTCGCTATCCGGTAGTTGCAGACCGAGTGACTGGGCCACCTGCTGGTTGATCAGTATATTGAATTTATCCGCATGATACACCGTCCTTGTCGGCGGCCTGGCATGCAGGATCTGGTTGGCCAGGATAGCGATCTGTTTGCCGATATCTGCCGGCGAGGTATAAATCGAGGCGAGGGCACCGGACCTGACGTGGGACGGAGAGTAACTGATGACCGGTTTTTGCTGGCGATAGGATGACAGCAGTATGCCTTTGAGTGACTTATTGTTGTAGATCTCGGGTGCGGGCAGGCTTAACAGCACATCATTGTCGGCCAACAGGTTGCGCACGACTTTAATCGGGTTATCGCCCTCGACAAAAACCTCCTGGTTGATGGTCAAGGCAAATTTATCCTGTAGGGACTTGATCTCTTGCTTACTGATCTGTTGTTGATCGGGTTGAATAACGGCCACGGCCTCGGGTGCCAGCAACAGTTTTATGAAATGAATATAACGCGCCAGCGGTTGTTCCAAAAATAACGAATAATGCTTTCTGCCGTTGTCAGCATGCTGATGCTGAAACGCGGTGATATAACTGTGAATGATCGGAATGTCTTGTTCAATGCCAGTGCTGTAGTCAGCCGCGTCAGCGCCAAGGGTGATGATCAGGTCGACCTTGTCCGGGCTGATCTGAGCGGGATCAATGCTGTCCGGCGTGCTGATATTGAATCTGGGATTGCCGCTGACATTGTTGATGATCTGTTCAATACTGGTGCTGAAGTAACGGTTATCATTACTTTTTATGATCAGCACCGACTCGCTGGCCGCCGCTACCATGGGCAAGAATAATAACCACAGCAATGCGATGAACTGAAAACAGTCGCGGTAAATCCTTTGCTGACAGGTATGTTCCTTCATATGGGCGTCAAAATCTTCCTGAGATCCTTAACAGAATCGATTTTTCCTGCAAACGCTGTTCCAGGTATTCTGCAAAATCCTCGATTAAATTATAGCCAATCAGTTCCAGGTTAATGTCGTTTTTACGGTCGATGGTGTATTGATAACGCAGGTCCAGTTTCTGGTAGGTATCGATCTTCTCACTCGGGTAATCCCACCAGGAGATCTCGTCGACCAGGTAATAGGAGGCCGACAACTGATGATCCGGCTGTAGATTGACATGGCCACCGACAAAGGCGGTGTAGTCGGGCACCGAGTTTTCGAATTTATCATCGAAGCTCTCCACCCGCGGCAGGCTGGCCCCACCGTACAGGCGATAGTCTTTGTCCCGCGGGCTGAAATTGAAGCCTAGTTCGATGCCATCGACCCGGGTTTCATCGTCATTGACCGCGACGTAATAATCCTGGGGAAATCCGAACAGAATGTCCTGTTCCTTGCGTAAATCGATCTGCTCGGTGATCCGGTAACTGAACAACTTGATGTCGGTGGTCAACTGGCGATCCAGATACTCGCTGAATAAACCGATTTCCATCGATTCTATGGTCTCCGGTTCAACCTCGCCGTCGGTCAGGGTATGGACCAGGGTATAGGCTGTGGGGGTATCGAATGGTGGAGGCGCGGCTGGAATGGCCGGAACCACGGTCGAGAACTGGGTATTACCAATGATTTCCCACAGGATTGGGTTTCGCTTGGCGGTTGACGTGACAAAGCGCAGGTTGTGTTGATCTATTTTCTGAATCAGCGACAGCCGGAACGAGCTTTCCTGGTCGGTGAAGTTGGTATCTTCCAGCATCAGCCCCAGGTCTACGGTCAGGTTATTGTTCGATTTCCATTCCAGACTGGAGAACAGGCGCTCGGTATCGACCTTGTGATAATCCTCATCATTGAACAGATATAAAGATTTGACCTTGTCCTTGCGCACACTGGCACCGTAAACCAGTTTGGTTTGCTCAGTTAGCTGGCGGTTTTGAAATAGTTCCAGGTCGGTGCGTTCGGAAACCCGGTCGAAAGAGATATCCAGAAAAAATGGAGGCAGGGCAGAGATCGCCGGAATACCAAGCTGGTCAGCGAGGGTATCGTTGAGCTGGGCCTGGAAACTGTCATCGACATCCTGCCTGGTATGCGTTAATAGCACGCTGGTGCTGACATCGTCCTGGATCAGCTCCCACTTGATATTCTGGTAACTGTTGGTCGCATCCTCATCCCGAAACTGGTCTGTTTCACTACCTTCGCCACGGCCAAGCACGCTGTTATTGACGCCGGCCTGCACGGTCCAGAACTGGTTCTGTCCGCTGACGAAATCAGTCCGGAAGTTCAGCTTTTCCAGAACCTTGCTGTCATAGGCATCGTTGAAACCATCATCTTTCTCGCGCCCGGCGGAAATGCGCCAGTCCAGGTTTTGATGTTGATTGCCATAGCGAAAATAAAAGTCACTGGCATCGGTATCACCGTCCAGTTCACCGGTGGCGACCAGTTTGCCGCCCAGGTCCTCGGCGGCATGGCGGGTGATGATATTTATCGTCGCCAGGAAGGCATTGGCGCCATAGGTCACCGCGTTCGGTCCACGCGTGACCTCGATCCGTTCTATATCTTCCAACAGCAGGGGCAGGTTGGACCAGGGCACGCCGCCGAACGAGGGAATAAATACCGAGCGGCCGTCGATCAATACCTGCATCTGGCGATGAAAACGTTGACCGAGACCATGGTAGGTGACGACCGGTGAGTTACCATTGAGGTAACCGACGACAAAGCCCGGTACCAGGCGGAACACATCCGCGATCTGGCGGGCACCGGAATTCCTGATCATCTCGCGATCGATGACGGTGACCGAGGCCGGGGCATCGGCCAGCGGCTTGTGCATACGGGATACGGTCAGGACAATGGGCGAGTCGCCAAAAAAATCGTTTTCAGCCTGATAGTTCATGGCCACATCGGCATGTGCTAGCCATGACAATGCCAACAACACTAATCCGGATGGAATGGTTTTGGTTTTCAATGCTTACCCCCTGCTGCGGTCAAGGTCATAGTGTCAGCCCTGTGATTCGAGTACACTATGCCCTGCTCAGTTAATCTGCCTTAAGTCTATGTTTCTACAAGATTATATCGGAAATACACCACTCGTGACATTACAACGCCTGGGCGCGGAAAATTCGGACAATCGGATTATGGGTAAGCTGGAAGGAAATAATCCCGCCGGCTCGGTCAAGGACCGCCCGGCCCTGAGCATGATTCAGCATGCCGAAAACCGGGGTGACATCAAGCCCGGCGACACCCTGATCGAGGCCACCAGTGGCAATACCGGTATCGCGCTGGCCATGGCGGCAGCGATGAAGGGTTACCACATGACCCTGATTATGCCCGCCAACATGAGCCTGGAACGGCGTGCGGTGATGAAGGCTTATGGCGCCAACCTTATCCTGGTCGAGGACATGATGGTGGCGCGTGATCTGGCCCTGGATATGCAGGAGCGGGGTGAAGGCCTGGTCCTGGACCAGTTCGCCAATGCCGACAATCCGTTGGCCCATTATGAAACCACCGGCCCCGAGATCTGGCAGCAGACCGAGCACAAGCTGACCCATTTCGTCAGCTCGATGGGTACCACCGGCACCATTGTCGGCTGTTCGCGTTATTTCAAGGAGGTCAATCCGGACATCCAGGTAATCGGGGTACACCCGGCCGAGGGCGCCAGTATTCCCGGCATCCGCCGCTGGCCCGATGAGTATCTGCCGAAGATTTATGATCCGACCCATATCGATCAAATCCTCGATGTGACCCAGGAAGAGGCCGAGCAGACCATGCGTGACCTGGCGGCGAAAGAGGGTATCTTCTGCGGGGTCTCATCCGGCGGCGCAATGGCCGTGGCGCTGCGCCTGGCGCAAACCCTGCACGATGCCACCATCGTCTCCATCGTCTGTGACCGTGGTGATCGCTATCTTTCCACCGGGGTTTTTCCCGCCGACTAAACCTTAGAGTTAACTGACCCTAGTATGAACGTCCTGGTTTTTGATATAGAAACGATTCCCGATATCGATGGTGCGCGACGCCTGTATGATCTGCACGGCCTGTCGGACGAGGACGTCGCGCGTGCGGTATTCCATCTGCGGCGTCAGCAGGCTGGTACCGATTTTCTGCGCCATCACCTGCACCGGATCGTCGCCATCTCGGCGGTCCTGACCAGCGGCGATCGCTTCAAGGTATGGTCACTGGGCGATGAGGATTCTACCGAACAGGATTTGTTACAACGTTTTTTCGATGGCATCGAGCGCTATACCCCGCGCCTGGTATCTTGGAACGGCAGCGGTTTCGACCTGCCGGTGATCCATTACCGTTCACTGTTGTATCCGCTGAATGCCGAGCGCTACTGGGACACAGGTCAGCATGACAACCAGTTTCGCTATAACAACTACCTGTCGCGTTACCATGAACGCCATACCGACCTGATGGATGTGCTGGCAGCTTACCAGCCGCGGGCGGCGATTCGCCTTGATGAAATCGCCACCATCTGCGGATTTCCCGGCAAGATGGGCATGGACGGCAGCAAGGTCTGGGAGACCTGGCTCAATGGTGATATCAAGGCGATCCGGGACTATTGCGAAACCGATGTGTTGAATACTTACCTGGTGTACCTGAACTGGGAACGTAACCGGGGCAATATCGATCAGCAGCAATATCAACAGCAGTGTGGCAAGGTTCGCGAGGCTTTACAGAGCTCGGCCAAGGATCACCTGCTGGAATTCGAGAAAAGCTGGGTCGAGTTGTAGTGTTGGAAGAGCACTAGGCATATGGCACGAAATCGCAAGCGGCGCCTGCCGGAGCCGTTTGAAGTGACCATCGAGGGCCTGTCGCATGAGGGCAGGGGGATTGCCCATCATAACGGCAAGATCGTGTTCGTGTTCGCCGCGTTGCCGGGCGAACGGGTCAGGATCCAGATCAATAAATCCACCAAGAAATTTTCCGAAGCCTCGGTGGTGGAGGTGCTCGAGGCCTCGCCGCAGCGGATTGAACCGCACTGTCCCCATTTTTCGCTGTGCGGTGGGTGCAGCATGCAGCACGTCAGTAGCGAATACCAGCTTGAGCTGAAACAACAGGCAATCCTGGAGATGATGACACATGCCGGCATCGACATCGGTGAGGTCATCCCGCCATTGACCGACGCGCCCTGGGGCTATCGACGCAAGGCCCGGCTTGGGGTCAAGTATGTGCATAAGAAACAACGCTTACTGATCGGTTTTCGCGAGCGCAACAAACCCTACCTGGCGGATATGCAGACTTGCCCGATCATGGTCGACCAGGTCGGTCAGCACCTGCCCGAGCTCATGCAGCTGATCGGCGGCCTGCAGGCACGGGAAACCATTGCCCAGATCGAGGTGGCGGCCGATGATGATCATTGCATGCTGGTGCTGAGGCATCTGCAGCCTTTGTCCGCGGCGGATCGGCAACAATTGCTCGCGTTTGCCGAGGCCAGCGGGTTCTGGTTGCAGTTGCAACCGCATGGCCCCGATTCCGTCCAGCCGTTATACCCGGCGGAACAGGTCCTGCGCTTCCGTCCGCTGGCCGACAGCGATATCGCGATCCGTTTCCATGCCACCGATTTCACCCAGGTCAATGCCGGTATAAACCAACAGATGGTCAGGCAGGCCCTGGATCATCTGGACTTACAACCGCAGGACAAGGTGCTGGACCTGTTCTGCGGTCTTGGCAATTTCACCTTGCCAATGGCGCGCCTGGCCGCGCAGGTGACCGGGATCGAAGGCGACCCGGCGATGGTGCAGCGGGCCAGGGACAATGCGCTCGAGTTTGGGTTGGATAACACCGAGTATTTCAGCGCCGACCTGACCAGGCTCGACCCGGCAGCTGCCTGGATGCGGCAAAAGTATGACAAGATCCTGCTCGATCCGCCGCGCTCGGGCGCGCTGGATATTGTCGAACATATCCGCGCATTCGATGCTTCGACCATCGTCTACGTCTCCTGCCAGCCGTCGAGCCTGGTGCGCGATGCAGCGGTTTTATGTTCCGCCGGTTATCGGCTCAGCCATCTCGGCCTGATGGATATGTTCCCGCAGACCGCGCACGTGGAATCGATGGCGGTGTTCCAGCGCTGAACTCAACTTCAGCTATCAAAGTCGTGCCATTACTGGCTTGTTGAGCCACGCTCTTTTACAATGCGCGCACAATAACTATTTGGAGATCCCATGAAAATTATTACAGCAATCATCAAACCTTTTAAATTGGACGATGTCCGGACCGCACTCGCCGACATCGGTATTCAGGGGATGACGGTTAGTGAGGTCAAGGGTTTTGGCCGGCAGAAAGGGCATACCGAATTATATCGCGGCGCCGAGTACCAGGTTGAATACATTCCGAAAACCAAGCTCGAGATCGCAATCGACGATGACATAGTCGACCAGGTGATCGAGGCCATCAGTTCGGCGGCCAATACCGGCAAGATCGGTGACGGTAAGATTTTTGTCACCAACCTGGAGAATGTCGTACGCATTCGTACCGGTGAATCCGGTTCCACCGCATTGTAATAGGTGCTGTCGATGAAAGTTTCTAATCTTGTTGCAGGATTACTCCTGCTGCTGCCGGCCAGCGCCTGGGCCGACGGCCTAAACAGTGGCGACAGCGCCTGGCTGTTGACCTCCACCGCGCTGGTTTTGTTTATGACCCTGCCCGGACTGGCGCTGTTTTACGGCGGCCTGGTTCGTTCCAAGAATGTGTTATCGGTCCTGATGCAGTGTTTTGCCATCACCTGCATGATCAGCATCATGTGGGTTTTGGTTGGATACAGCCTGGCTTTCTCCGACGGTGGTGCGCTCAATGACTGGATTGGCGGCAGTGCCAATTTCTTTCTGGCTGATGTCACTCGTGGCGCCGTCAATGGCACGATCCCGGACTCGGTGTTTAGCATGTTCCAGTTGACCTTTGCCATCATCACCCCGGCCCTGATCGTCGGTGGATTCGCCGAGCGTATGCGGTTTTCGGCGATGCTGATGTTCAGCCTGCTATGGTCGCTGCTGGTTTACCTGCCGATCTGTCACTGGGTCTGGGGCGGCGGCTGGTTGAGCCAGATGGGACTGCTCGATTTTGCTGGCGGTACCGTGGTGCATATCACGGCCGGAGTCGGGGCAATCGTCGCGGCGATGGTGCTGGGCAATCGCAAGGGTTTCCTAACCGTGCAGATGACCCCGCATAACCTGACCCTGTCGGTAACCGGTGCCGGTATGTTATGGGTGGGCTGGTTCGGCTTCAACGCCGGCAGTGCGGTGGCAGCCAATGGCGATGCCGGAATGGCGATGCTGGTTACCCATATCAGTGCGGCGACCGGGGCTTTCACCTGGATGCTGGTCGAATGGTGGAAATTCGGCAAGCCCTCGGCCCTGGGTATAGTTACCGGTATGGTCGCCGGTCTCGGTACGATCACCCCGGCTTCCGGGTTCGTCGGACCGATGGCGGCATTGTTCATTGGTTTTAGTGCCGGTGTCATCTGCTTTAGCGCAACATTGTTCATCAAGCAGCGTCTGCACATCGACGATTCGTTGGATGTGTTCCCGGTCCATGGCGTTGGCGGGATCCTGGGTACCCTGTTTGCCGGGCTGTTTGTCGCCAGCCAGTTCGGTGGGGCCGGCCTCGCCGAGGGCATGACGATCGGTTCGCAAATGGTGGTACAGATCATTGGTATCCTGGCCACGGTCGCCTGGACGGCGGTGCTGACCTACGCGATTCTCAAGCTGGTCGGTGCTTTCGTCACTCTGCGGGTCAGCGATGAGGAAGAAACCGAGGGCCTGGACCTGGTCTCCCACGAGGAGAAAGGTTACAACCTCTAGGTTTAGCCCTCTGTCTAACGAAAAAAACCAGCGCCATGCTGGTTTTTTTTCGCCTTCAACCCGCTGCATGGCAGTTGAGTGGAACATGACCACGATCATTCACCGGGATTAGCCGGCGTCCTAGAATGAAGCATCATGTGCAGGCTGGGAGTTTCCGGGTGAGACAAACGCGGTCCTTCATTAACGCAGTTCAGTCGGCAGTCATCAGCGGGCTGCTGTTCCTGGCTGGCTGGCCATTGTCGATCCAGGCCGATAGCTTTGTCGAGCAAAGAGCGGCGATGGTCAGCCATATCCGACAACATGTGGTGGAAACCAGTGCTTACCTGGGCAAGGATCAGTTGGACCCGGTGGTGATCGAGGCTTTGCAAAAAGTACCCCGGCATGAGTTCGTGCCCTGGACCTACCGGGATAATGCCTATGCAAACCGGCCGCAGCCGATCGGCTACGGCCAGACCATCTCCCAACCCTACATAGTGGCGATCATGTCCGATCTGCTCCAGCTCAAACCCGGCGACAAGGTGTTTGAACTGGGTACCGGGTCTGGCTACCAGGCCGCGATCCTGGCCGAGATGGGCTGCCAGGTTTACAGCATGGAGATCATCGAAAAACTGGCCGAACGCTCGGCCGCGCTGCTGCAGCGGTTATATCCCGATAGTCAGCTCAAGACACGTTCGGGTGATGCCTATTTTGGCTGGGAGCAGCATGCGCCGTTCGATGCGATCATCGTCACTGCCGCGGGCGACCACATACCGCCACCGCTGATCCAGCAGTTGAAGCCGGGAGGACGCATGATCATCCCGGTGGGCAACCGCTTTTTTGCCCAACAGTTATTGCTGATAGAAAAAGCGGCCGACGGCAATATCACCAGCCGCGATGTGATGCCGGTCAGATTCGTGCCTATCACCGGTGATCATTGAATCGAGCAGCGGCAGCGTGAAAACAGGCCCTGACACCCGCTCCGCTCCCTGGTCAGGCGTGGTGCTACTGGCTCTCTCCGGGCTGGCCTATGAAGTGTTGCTGACCCGCCTGTTCGCAATTATCCAGTGGCACCATTTTGCTTACATGATCATCAGCCTGGCCTTGCTCGGTTACGGCGCCAGCGGTGCCTTGCTGGTATTCGTCAGGACCCGCTGGGCCAGGCGTCCACGCTTCTATTTCGCGCTCAATGCCATCACCTTCGGCCTGTTATCGGTGTTGGTATTTCTGCTCACCCAGGAGGTCGATTTCAATCCCTTCGAGCTGGCCTGGGGCTGGTCGCAGGGGTTAAAACTGGCGCTGGTTTATTTTTTACTGATGTTACCGTTTTTCTTCGTTGCCAATGCGCTGGGACTGGCCCTGGTGGCTTACCCCGGGCGGGAGAATCGGATCTACAGTGCCGATCTGTTGGGCGCCGGGGCAGGTGGCCTGGTCATTATCGGCATGTTGTTCCTGCTGCCGCCGATGCAGGCATTGTTACTGGTGGGCCTGCTCGGCTGCATGGCCGGCATCAGCAGTTTCGAACCTGCACGTTGGCGCCATGGCGGGATGCTGCTGGCGCTAGCTCTGGGTGCACTGTTGTGGCTGGCAGATATTCAACCCCCACTCAAGATGTCCTCGTTCAAGGACCTGGCGCAGGCCATGCAAATCAAGGACATGCAGCAACTGGCGGCGCAGGATACCCCGCTTGGCCAATTCAAACTGACCCAGAGCCGGAGCGTACCGGCGCGCCATGCTCCCGGCCTGGGCCTGACCTCGGTGACCAGCCTGCCGCCGCAGTATTCGCTGTATTACGATGGTCACGGCAATGGTGCGTTGACCGTGTTTGACGGCGACCGTGACGCGATCGGCTTCGTGGACGAATTGACCTCTGCCGCGGCTTACCGGATCAGTGATAATCCGCGGGTGCTGGT
>JAAUXZ010166308.1_pt1 | contig 24465 bp, 16 predicted proteins | sample 7278131 | NCBI WGS metagenome assembly JAAUXZ01 (sample SAMN14350119, study PRJNA611818) | marine sediment metagenome | isolation source: surface marine sediment (3m) | place: French Polynesia: Moorea | collected 2018-08 | reverse complement strand
GTGGGCGCAGGTCCGCACCAGGGCGGAGGGCTCGAGCTCGGGCCCGCCCTCCGCGTAGCTCATGTCCGGGAAGCGCCGCAGCAGCTCCTCGAAGGCCACGCGCATCTCCATCCGGGCCAGGTTCGCGCCGAGGCAGAAGTGGCTGCCGATCCCGAAGCCCAGGTGGCTCGGGTTGCGCCCGATCCGGAAGTCGTCGGGGTCCTCGAAGGCGCGCTCGTCGCGGTTCGCCGAGGGGTAGAGCATGAGCACCTTCTGGCCGGCCTCGATGCGCTGGCCGTGGAGCTCGGTGTCCTGGAGCACCGTGCGCGAGAAGGACTGCACCGGCGAGGTCAGCCGGATCATCTCCTCGACCGCCGAGTTGAGGAGCGACGGGTCGGCCAGGAGCTTCGTGCGCTCGTCCGGGTTCTCGATCAGGAGCTGCATGCCGCCCGAGATGGCGTTGCGCGTGGTCTCGTTTCCGGCCACGAGCAGGATCACGAGCAGCTTGATGAGCTCGTCGTTGTGCAGCGCCGGGTCGCTCTTTGCGAGCTCGGCGGCCTTGGAGTGCTGGTCGTAGTGGCGGAGCAGGCCCTCGTCCTTGGCGCCCGCGAGGATGCTCACCAGGTCGTCCTGGGGGTTGCGGCGCCGGTCCTCGATGATCTCGGTGACGTAGGTCGCGTACTCCATGAAGGCCTGGCCCGCTCTCGTGACGATCTCGAGGTCGCTCTGGTTGCCCTCGGCGGCGATCATGGCATCGGACCAGCGGTGGAAACGCTCGTAGTCCTGCTCCCGGATCCCCATCATGGCGGCGATGAGCCAGAGCGGGAGCGGCACCGAGATGCTCTTCACGAAGTCGCACTCGCCCTTGTCGGCCACGGCGTCGATGGCGCGCGTGGTGAGCTCGCGGAAGGTGATCGCGAGCTTGTTCACCATGCGCGGGGTGAAGCCCCGGTTGATCATCTTGCGGAGCTCGCCGTGGCGGGGCTCCTCTTCGTCGATCAGGCCGATCTTGACGTCGAGGCCCGCCCGCACCCCCTGGCCGGAGGTGAAGATCTCCTGGTGCTTCGACACGTACTCGACGTCGGCGAAGCGGGAGACCACCCAGAGCTGGTCCAGCTCCGACCAGTAGAGGGGGGCGTTGTCGCGCAGCCAGCGCATGCGCTCGCGCATGGGGCCTTCTTCCCAGCTGCTCGATTCGAGGTACGAGACGTTCACTTCGTTCATCGGGGGGTCTCCTGCTAGGGGCCGGGTCGCTCGCGCTCGGGAAAGAGTCGCTCGACGAATTCGGTGAGGAAGCGTGTCTGCCGCGCGACGGCTTCGGGAGCGAGGAGGTCCTCGCCGCCGAGGTCGCGGTAGAGCGGGGCCATGGCGAAGTAGCCGACCACCACGTGGTACATGGCGAGCACGAGGAGGGGGATCTCCTCCTTCGGCCAGCGGCCGGCGGCGCTCTGCTCCGCCATCTGCTGGCCGCGGCTCAGCACCGGAACGATCCAGTCGCGCAAGAGCGGCGAGAGGCGCTGGCCTCCTGCGAGCGTCTCGTGCTGGACCAGGCGGCACAGGTTCGGGCGGTCGGCCAGCAGCTCCATCATGCGCTGCACCACGACCGCCGAGTCCGAGGTGCCGCGGGCGACGAACTCCGAGAGCACCTTGAGCACCGGCCCCACGCCCCTCTCGAGCACGGCCGCGTAGAGGTCGTCCTTGCTGTCGAAGTGGTTGTAGAGGCTCGGGTTGCGCAGGCCCACGCGGGCCGCGACGTCGCGCAGGGTGGTTCCCTCGAATCCGCGCTCGGCGAAGATCTCCTCGGCCGCATCGAGGATGCGTTCCCGCGTGAGCTCCCCCTTGCGGCGGGGCCGGGGCGCGCCCGCCTCCGACGGTGAGGACGAGCGCGAAGGCGGGGAGGGCTGGGCCGGCATGGGGGGCTCCCATAAAACGAACTAGCGCTAGTTTTCGGCGTTTCGCCGACCCGAGTCAAGCCCTTCCTCGCCCTGCGGCAAAAAGCTTCGATATTTCAGACGTTTACGGGATGTCCGCGGCCGGGCCTCTAGGCCGGCGTGCCGCTCCGGAACGCCGCCAGCAGCTCCGCCTCGCGGCTGCGGGCCTCGGCGAGCTGCTCTTCCTTCACGCTCTCGAAGCCGCGGACGTGCTCCGGAAGGCTGGCGATCGCGATCGCCAGCTCGCGGTTCCCCGGCCCGAGGCCGGCGAGGATCTCCTCGACGTGGCGCTCGTACTCGCCGATCAGCCGCCGCTCGAGCCGGCGGTGCTCGGTGCGCCCGAAGGGATCGAGGGGCGTGCCGCGCAGGAACTTGAGGCGCGCCATCACGGCCAGCACGCGGAACATCCACGAGCCCAGCGCCAGCTTCCTCGTGCGCCCGGTGTCGGGGTCCTTCCGGTTCAGGAAGCGGTCGAGCAGTGGCAGGTGCGGCGGCGCCGCGTGCCACACGACGCGATAGTCGCCCTCGAACTCCGCCTCGAGCTGGCGCTGGAAGCTGCCGTCGGTGAAGAGCCGCGCCACCTCGTACTCGTCCTTGATGGCGAGCACCTTGAAGTAGTAGCGGGCGACGGCGCGGGCCAGCCCGTCGCCCTGGCCGAGGGCTCGCTCGCGCTCGGACACGCGATCGACCAGGCGCCGGTAGCGCCGGGCGTAGCGCCGGCTCTGGTAGGCCGTGAGGAAGTCGCTGCGCTCGGCGACGATCGCCTCCAGGGTGTCGGCGCGCGGGTCGGCCTCCGAATCGCGCATGCCCGGCCGGGCCGCCCTCTCCACGGCCGCCAGGTCGTGGGCCGCGAGCCGACCCCAGGCGAAGGCCTGCTCGTTCGCGTCGACGGCCCGGCCGTTGAGCTCGATGGCGCGGTGCAGGGCCGCGAGCGAGACGGGCAGCCGCCCGAGCTGGAAGGCGTAGCCCAGCAGGAAGGGATTCGTGTAGATGGCGTCGCCCATGAGCGCCCGCGCCAGCTCGGTCGCCCGCGGGAAGTGGCTGTTCTCGTCGCCGGCGGCGGCGCGCACCGTCTGCTCCATCGCGTCGAAGGAGAGGTCCAGATCGGGGTTGCTCGCGAAGTCGGCCGTGGGCGTCACGTGGGCGTTCACGAGCGCGGTCGTGCGTCCCTTCGCCATGGTGGAGAGCGCCTCCACGCCCGTGCCCACCACCGGGTCGCAGCCGATCACGAGATCGGCCGAGCCGACGCCGATGCGCGTGGCGAAGAGGTCCTCCGGGCGGGCCGCGATGCGCACGTGGCTCGTGACCGGGCCGTTCTTCTGGGCGAGGCCGGTGACGTCGAGCTCCGAGCTGCCCTTGCCCTCGAGGTGCGCCGCCATGCTCAGGATGGCCCCCACCGTCACCACCCCGGTGCCGCCGATCCCGGTGACGAGCACGTTGTAGGGCTGCTCGCAGTCGGCGACCGCCGGCTCGGGCAGCGAGGCGAAGAGCCTGTCGCCTCCCTCGACGCTCGGACCCGCCGTCTTGCGGAGCTTCCCGCCGTAGACCGACACGAAGCTCGGGCAGTAGCCGCGGACGCAGGAGTAGTCCTTGTTGCAGCTCGACTGGTTGATCCGCCGCTTGCGACCGAACTCGGTCTCGATGGGCTCGACCGAGATGCAGTTGCTCTGGACCGAGCAGTCGCCGCAGCCCTCGCAGACGAGCTCGTTGATCACGATGCGGCGGTCGGGGTCGGGGAACTCGCCGCGCTTGCGCAGGCGGCGTGCCTCGGCGGCGCAGGTCTGGTCGTAGACCAGGGCCGTCACGCCGGGCACCTCGCGCAGCTCCTTCTGCACGCGATCGAGACGCTCGCGCGGGTGGACGCCCACCCCCTTCGGGAAGGCGTTGACCGGGTACTTGTGCGGCTCGTTGGAGACCACGGCGATCCGCTTCACGCCCTCGGCCACGAGCTGCCGCACGATCTCGGGCGTGGTGATCTCGCCCTCGATCGACTCGCCCTCGATGGGCTGGCCGCCCGTCATGGCCACGGCACCGTTCACCAGGATCTTGAAGGTGATGTTGACGTCGGCGGCCACGCAGGCGCGGATCGACAGCAGCCCGGAATGGAAGTAGGTGCCGTCCCCCATGTTCTGGAAGATGTGGGGCAGCTCGATGAACGGGGCCTGACCGATCCAGTTGGCGCCCTCGCCGCCCATGTGGGTGGCGCCGAAGGTGCGCCGCCCCGGCGTCCACACGGCCATGCCGTGGCAGCCGATGCCGCCCATGGCGATCGAGTCCTCGGGCACCACGGTCGACGAGTTGTGGGGGCAGCCCGAGCAGAAGGCCGGGAGTCGCGTGAGCTTGTGGGCGGGTGCCACGGCCGGCGCCTGGGGCAGCGAGCGCAGGTGCTTGGCCTCGTCTCCCAGGCGGCGCTCGAGCCAGGCCCGGATCACGCCGGCCACCGTGGTCGGGGCCAGCTCGCCCTCGGCCGGCAGCAGCGGGGCGCCGTGCTCGTCCTTCTTGCCGAGCAGCCGCGGCCGGTCGCTCTCGTTGTAGAGCAGGCGCGCGAGCTGGTCCTCCACGATGGGACGCTTCTCCTCGACCACGAGCACGTCTTCGAGGCCGCGGCAGAAGCCCTTCGCTCCTTCGGGCTCGAGGGGCCAGGTCATCGCCACCTTGTAGAGCACGATGCCGAGCTCGCGTGCGCGGGCCTCGTCGATGCCGAGCTCCTGCAGCGCCTGGCGCACGTCGAGGTAGGCCTTGCCCGCGGTCACGATGCCGAGTCGCCGCCTGGGCGCGTCGAGCACGACGCGGTCGAGACCGTTCGCCCTGGCGAAGGCCTGCGCTGCCGGGAGCTTCACCTGGTAGAGCTGCTGCTCGATGCGCAGCGGCAGGTTGTTGAAGGTGACGTGGTGATCGACCTCCGGGAGCCGGAAGTCGGTGGGCTCGACGATGCGCACGCGGTCGGCGCCCACCTCGACCGACGCCCCGCTGTCGACGGTGTCGGTCAGGCACTTGAAGCCCACCCAGCAGCCGGAGTAGCGCGAGAGACCCCAGCCCAGCAGGCCCAGGTCGAGGTACTCCTGCACGTTGGAGGGGTTGAGGATCGGCATGCCGCAGTGGATGAGCGCGTGCTCGCTCTGGTGGGCGATCGAAGACGACTTCGCGCCGGGGTCGTCGCCACAGAGGGCGAGCACCCCGCCGTGCCGGGCGGTGCCGAGGTAGTTGCCGTGCTTGATGGGGTCGGTGGAGCGGTCGACGCCGGGTCCCTTGCCGTACCAGATGGCGAAGACGCCGTCGACCTTCGGACCCGGCTGCAGCATCGCCTGCTGCGAGCCCCAGACGGCGGTGGCGGCCAGGTCCTCGTTCACGCCGGGCTCGAAGCGCACGTGGTGCTGCTCGAGCAGGTCGCGGGCCTGCCAGAGGGCCATGTCGTAGGTGCCGAGCGGAGAGCCCCGATAGCCCGAGATGAAGCCGGCCGTGTCGAGGCCGGCAGCCAGGTCCCGCTGGCGCTGCACGAGCGGCAGGCGTACGAGAGCCTGCACGCCGGTGATGTAGATGCGCCCGCTCTCTCGTCGGTAGCGGTCCGCGAGCTCGTAGGCGTCGTCGAGGAGGGGCTGGGCCACGCTGTCTCCGGCGCGGCGCCGCCGGGGCTACCGCGGGTGAGCCGAAAGTGTAACGTGTTCCATCCGGCCGTGGGCCGCTTCCGGAGCCTGCATGGAGATCGGCATCACCCTCTTCGCCACCGACCAGGCGATCAGCCCCGTCGAGCTTGCGCACGAGGCAGAGGCCCGCGGCTTCTACTCGCTCTACATCCCCGAGCACACGCACATCCCGACGAGCCGCCGCACGCCCCCGCCCACCGGAGACGAGGTGCTGGCCGAGGAGTACAAACGCTCTCTCGATCCCTACATCGCCCTGGCCGCAGCCTCCTCGGTGACGAGCGAGATCCGCCTCGGCACGGGCATCGGTCTCGTGGCGCAGCACGACGCGATCACGATGGCCAAGGAGCTCGCGACGCTCGACCTGCTGTCGCGCGGCCGCCTGGTGCTGGGCATCGGCTTCGGCTGGAACCACGAGGAGATGGAGAACCACGGCATCGACGTGAAGCGCCGGCGCGCGCTGGTGCGCGAGAAGATGCTGGCGATGCAGGCTCTGTGGTCGCAGGAGGTGGCGGAGTTCCGCGGCGAGTTCGTCCGCTTCGAGCCGAGCTGGCAGTGGCCGAAGCCGGTGCAGCAGCCCAGGCCGCGGGTGCTGATCGGCGGCGCCCCCGGGCCCAAGCTCTTCCAGCACATCGCGGAGTACGCCGACGGCTGGCTCCCGATCGGCGGCGCCGGGGTGAAGGAGGCGCTCACGAGCCTGGCCGCCGCGTTCGCGGAGCGGGGTCGGGACCCCAGCGACATCCACGTGGTGCCCATGGGCATCCATCCGTCCGAGCGCAAGCTCGACTACTACCGCGAGATCGGCGTCACCGAGGCCGTGCTCCGCGTGCCCTCGGCTCCGCGCGACGAGGTGCTCCCCGTCCTCGACGAGTTCGCGGCGTACCTGGGCTGAGGCGGCGGCGCCGGCGGGTCAGCAGCCGTCGTCGTCTCGCGGGGGCGGGCCGGGCTCCTGTGCCCAGCGCGTGGCCTCGTCGAGGTCGTCGAAGAGAACGAACTCGAAGCCCCCGGCCGCCGTCAGGGCCGCGCTGACCTCGGTCGCCTTGGTCACCCCGTCGTTCACGAGCACGGCGACGCGGCGCAGCGGGCCGAGCGCCAGCGTGTTGCGCGAGAAGTCCAGCACCTGCTCGGGAGTCGGATCGGCCTGCACCTCCCGCACGTCGATCACCACCCCGTAACTGCGGTCGAAGGCGGGGTCGTTCACCATGTCGTGGGGGGCGCGGAGGTGCTCCTCGTGGCTCGGACGCCCCCAGCCGCGCAGGTAGGCCGTGCGGCTCTCGTTGTCGATGGTCCACTCGTAGGGCATGGCCTGGGTTCGCTCCGTGGTCACGAACGGCCATCCGCGGGCAGCCGACCGCCAGGCCCAAGTCTACCGCGGGGGTGCGGCTCGTCGTGCAGGGGCCCGAGAATCCCCTGCGGGGTTGCCCATTTGCGATACGCCGCGTATCGTAACTGCCGTCCGCGGTCGCTGACGGCGCCCTGGTCGACCCTCACGAATCGGGAGGCCCCCTGTGGATCTTCGCTACTCCGAAGCCGACGAGAAGTTCCGCGCCGAGCTCCGGGCCTGGCTCGATGACGCCGTCCCGGCCCACGGCGATCCCCCGCCCGTCCACGACTGGGATGCGCGGCGCGCCTACGACACCGGCTGGCAGCGCAAGCTCCAGGAGGCCGGCTATGCCGGCATCAACTGGCCCAGGGAGTTCGGCGGGCGCGACGCGACCCTCACCGAGCAGCTCGTGTACTACGAGGAGATCGCCCGGGCCAGCGCGCCCTACGTGGGCGTCAACTTCGTGGGCATGCTGCACGGCGGCCCTACCCTCATCGCCGAGGGAACCGAGCAGCAGAAGGCGGCGCACATTCCCCGCATCCTGAGGGGGGAGGAGGTCTGGTGCCAGGGCTTCTCGGAACCCGGCGCGGGCTCCGACCTCGCGAGCCTCCAGTGCAAGGCCGTGCGCGACGGCGACGTCTACCGCGTGAGCGGGCACAAGATCTGGACCTCCTTCGCCCAGGTGGCCGACTTCTGCGAGCTGCTCGTGCGCACGAACCCGAATGCCCCGAAGCACAAGGGCATTTCGTGGCTGATCATGCCGATGGACCTGCCGGGCATCGAGATCCGGCCGCTGCCGACGCTGATGGGCGAGGGCGAGTTCAGCGAGGTGTTCCTCGAGGACGTGCCGATTCCGGTCGAGAACCTCGTCGGCAAGGAGGACGACGGCTGGCGCGTCACCAACGTGACGCTGCGTTTCGAGCGCGGCACGGCCTTCGCCAGCGAGATGTACCTGCTCCAGGAGTTCCTGGCCGACATGGTGGCCGTCGCCAAGCGCGTCACCCGCCACGACGGCAAGGCCTGGGACGACAAGGCGCTGCGCCGCGAGGCCGGGCACCTCCAGGCCGAGCTCGACGCGCTGTGGGCGATGGTGAAGCTCTCGGTATCCGAGACCGCGCGCACCGGCATGCCGGGCGAAGGGGCGGCGTCGATCAAGCTCTTCTACACGGAGCTCTACCAGCGCGTGTGCGAGCTGGGCATGCGCATCCTGGGCCGCGCGGCGCTCTCCCGCGTCGACGTCGACGACCTCCCCAGCCAGAAGATCCTGACCAAGGCGATGAACTCGCTGTCGCTCACCATCGCGGCGGGCACGTCACAGATCCAGCGCAACATCATCGGCGAGCGCATCCTCGGCTTGCCCAGGGAGCCCCGGTAGCCACGAACCCAGCACCCTGCAAGCGGCCAGAGGCCGCGCGCAGCGAGGCGTAGCCGAGCGAAGGACGGTCGAGATGGATTTCAGAGTCACGGAAGACCAGCAAGCCCTCCAGGAGGGCATTCGCTCCTTCTGCGAGGGGAGCGTCACCATCGAGCGGCTCCAGCAGCTCGAGAAGGGGCCCGGCTTCGACCGCGATCTCTGGCAGGAGATCGCCGAGATGGGCGTCTTCGGGCTCAGGCTTCCAGAGGCCGAGGGCGGCGTGGGGCTCGGCATCTGCGAGGCGGTGCTGGTCTTCGAGGAGCTCGGGCGCTTCCTGACGCCGGGGCCGCTGGTCTGGAGCCACCTGGCCGCCGGGCACGTGGACGGAGCCGCCGACGGCAGGGCCGTGGTGGGCGGGCTCGATCTCACGGCCACCGACGCCGCGCCCTACGTCCTGGAGTACAAGGACGGCCTCGATGTGCTCCTGGTGCTGCGTCGCGACGGCGTGTACCGCGTGGACCCGAAATCGATCGAGGCCAGGGCGCTGGAGACGCCCTTCGACCCCCTGACTCCCGTCCATCGCGCCTCGACCCTCCCGCAGGGCGAGAAGCTGGGCGGGGCCGAAGAATCGGCGCGGCTGCGGCTCGAGGGAGCGCTGCTCGCCTCGGGTCAGCTGCTGGGCATCGCCGAGCAGAGCGTCCGGCTCGCCACCGAGTACGCGAAGGGCCGCGAGCAGTTCAACCGGCCGATCGGATCCTTCCAGGCCGTGAAGCACATCCTGGCCGACATGTTCACGCGCCAGGAGGTGGCGCGTGCGGCGGTGTACGCGGCCGCCGCCACCATGGCCGACCCACGCGTCGGCGACGTCGACCGCGCCGTGGCCTCGGCGAAGATCAATGCCGGCGAGGCCGCGCTCAAGAACAGCCGCGGCTCGATCCAGGTGCACGGCGGCATGGGCTTCACCTGGGAGGTGACCGCCCACTACTACTGGAAGCGGGCGTGGGTGCTGGAGGAGGTCTTCGGCACCGTCGACGAGTACGCCGACGGCCTGGGCGAGAGGCTCGGCGAGGCGGCGTGACTCCGGCTCATCGGTAGGCGCCGAGCGGGTCGCTGGCCAGGCGCTCTTCGAGCCGGCCGAACTCTTCGCGCAGCTCCGTCTCGGGCAGCGCACGGGCCCGGGGCCGCACCAGCTCCTGCGCGTCGGCCAGGAGCCGGGTGGCGCGACCGATGTCGCCGCTGCGCCGCGCGATCTCGGCGAGCAGCGAGAGGGAGCGCCAGAGCGCCGGCGGATAGCCGATCTCGGTGGCCACGGCGTGGGCGTCCTGGAGCGCGGACGCCGCCTCCTCGCGCCGGTCCATGTGCAGCAGGGCGCGCCCCCTGAGCTCGAGGGCGCGGGCCTGCACCTTGCGCGCCGAGTGCGCCTTCGCCGCCGCGAGCTCCGCCTCGAGCAGGGGCAGCGCGCGCTCCGGCTCGCCCTTCGCGAGCCAGGCACGCGCCAGTGCGTCGTGGGTGTGCATGCCGTAGCGCCAGCGCTGCCAGGGATCGCCGGGCGACTCGAGCTCCGCGCGAATCGGGTCCAGCAGCTCGAAGGCGCCGTCTACGTCGCCGAGCGCCACGCGGTTGCAGGCCAGGTTGATGCGGGCGTTGGAGAGGATCTCCGGTGCGCTGGGCACGAGGCCGAGCTCCACGAGATCGTGCGCCAGCGCGGCGCCCTCCCGGTTGAAGGCGCTGGCCTCGTGGTGGCAGCCGATCTCGCCGTAGCACCAGCCCAGGGTGTTGAGCATGCGTGAGCGCAGGGCGCGGTCGCCGATGCGCGTGCAGACGTCGAGCGTGGCGCGTAGCTGCGGCATGCCCCGCGCGTAGTCGCCCATGGCGGTGAGGGCCATGCCGATCACCCAGTGGGGAATCACCACGAGGTGCGGCAGGTCGGTGCGCGTCGCTCGCGTCACGGCCTCCTCGGAGGCGGAGAGCGCCCGGCCGTAGTCGCCGCACATGTTCGCCCAGAGGCCCTCCTGGCCCCCGCTCACCGCGATCGCCTCGTCGTCGTCGGAGCTGCGCGCCAGCGACTCCTGGCGCGCCACCTCTTCGCGCGGCATCGCCGCGATGCCTTCACAGATCACCAGCACGTGGCTCTTGGCGCAGAGGCCGATCGCCTCCGCGCCCTGGCTCCCGCTGCGCCGGGCGAGCTCGATGCCGGCCACCGCCGCCTCGTTGCCGGCCTCGTAGTCGTGGGCCCACAGATAGGAGTGGCCGGCCCGGGCGAGGTTGCGCGCCCTGCGCTCGTCGTCTTCCGCGTAGCGCGCCGCGAGCACGTAGGCCTCGCCCGACTCCCGGAAGTCGCTCAGGCAGTAGCCGCAGTGACCCAGGCCTTCCGCGAGGCGGCAGCGCTGCTCGCTCGGCACCCGAGCGCCCAGCCGCTCCGCGATGGCGAGCGCGGCCCGGAGGTGGTCCGACGCCGAGCGGTTCGCGTAGGCGTCGGCCGCCTTTCGCGCGGCTCGCTCGTGGTAGAGCAGCGCCCGCTCCCAGTCTTCGGCCTGCTCGAAGTGGTTGGCCAGGGCCTCGTAGTGCTCGCCGAGGCGGTCGGCGTAGAGCTCCTCGATGGCCCGTCCCACGACGCCGTGGAGGTTGCGGCGCCGCTCGCGCAGGACGCTGTCGTAGGCCACGTCGTGCGTGAGTGCGTGCTTGAACATGAAGGCGAGCTCCGGGTGGGCGGCCTTCTGATAGATGAGCTCCAGGGTGCGCAGCTCGCTCACCACCTCCTGCATCGCGCTGCCGGTCTCCACGATCCGGTCGAGCAGGCGCAATGCGAACTCGCGCCCGATCACCGAGGCCACCTGGATCGCCCGCTTGGGCTCCTCCTCGAGGCGATCGATGCGCGCCGCCAGCACGTCGTGGATCGAGTCGGGAACGGCGATCTCGTCGGCCGAGCGCACCAGCGTCGCGTGGCCGCCCTCCACGCGGAGCGCTCCGTCCTCGAGCAGCGTCTTCGTGACCTCCTCCACGAAGAAGGGGTTGCCCTCGGCCTTCTCGGCGATGAGCGAGCGGAGTCCGGCATGGATGCCCTCGGCTTCGAGCAGGGCACCCGCCATCTCGGCCATCTGGTGCGGCGAGAGCGGGTCCAGCGCCACGCGCACGTGATAGCTGCGGTCGCCGAAGGGCTGCCGGTAGCCCGGACGGTGGGTGAGGAGCAGGCAGACCTTCGCCGTGGGGATGGCGTCGATCAGGAGCTCGAGGAACTCCTCGGAGGCGGGATCGATCCAGTGCAGGTCCTCCACCACCAGGACGAGCGGGTCCTTCTCGGCGGCGCGCAGGAAGAGGGCCTGGAGGGCCTGGATGGTCTGGCTGCGGCGGCTGATCGCGTCGAGAGCCTCGACGGCCTCGTCGGCGACCGGAAGCGAGAGGAGCTTCTGGAGGAAGGGCGCCGTCCAGGCGAGGTCGCCGCCGAGGGCCGCCACCCCCGCGGAGAGCTTCGCGAGCGCCCTCGTGTCGTCGTCGCGGTCGTCGATGTCGAAGAAGCGCTGCACCCCGTCGACCACGAACTGGAAGGCGGTGGTGCTCCCGTAGGAGGCGCAGCGGCCCTCGAACCAGACGTGCGGGACGCCCTGCAGGCCGCGGCGGAACTCGAAGAGCAGCCGGGACTTGCCGATGCCCGCATCGCCCACCAGGAAGCAGGCGCGGCCACGCCCCTCGCGCGCCGAGGCGAAGGCGTCGCGCAGGGCCGCGAGCTCCCGCTCGCGTGCCACCAGCGGTGTCAGGCCGGTCTCGGCGCGGGCGTCGACGCGGCTGCCCACCGGCCGTTCCCCCAGCACGCGGAAGGCGCGCACCGGCTCCGACTTCCCGCGCAGCTCGTGCGAGCCCAGGTCCTCCAGGTCGAAGAAGCCGTGCACCAGGCGGTGGATGGCTTCGGAGACGAGGATCTCGCCCGGTCGCGCCAGCTGCTGGAGCCGCGCCGCGAGGTTGGTGGTGTCGCCCACCGCCGTGTAGTCCATGCGCAGGTCGTCGCCGATGCGCCCCACCACCACCGGCCCGGCGTGGATGCCGATGCGAAGGGGCAGCGGCGACCCCTCCTTCGCCAGCTCCGAGAGCGCGGCCTGGATGGCGAGCGCCGAGCGCAGCGCGCGGTGCGGCGCGTTCTCGAGCGCCACGGGGGCGCCGAAGAGCGCCATCACGCCGTCGCCCAGGAACTGGTTCACGGTGCCCTCGGTGCGGTGCACCTCGTCGAGCACGAGCTGGAAGAAGCGGTCCATCAGCCCGTGCATCTCCTCGGGGTCGCGGGCTTCGGACAGGGCCGTGAAGCCGGCCACGTCGGCGAAGAGCACGGTCACGTGCTTGCGCTCGCCCTCCAGGGCCCCGCGGTTGGTGAGGATGCGCTGGGCCAGGTGGCCCGGCGTGTACGCGCGCGGGTCGCGCGCGCCGGAAGCCGCGCGCGGCCCTGCGCGCTCCGGCGAGCCCGCCACCCCCTCCACGGGCGCGCCGCACGCGTCGCAGAAGGCGGCGCTCTTCGGCAGCTCGCTGCCGCAGGCCCGGCAGAGCTGCGGCAGCTCCCGGCCGCAGCCGGCGCAGAACCGGGCGCCGACACGGTTGTCGCGACGACAGGCGGGGCAGTTGCTGTGCATGCGCGGTACGGTGGCCCGGGCGGATGATACTGGTTTCGGCCGGATGTGGTTCAGCTCTCCCCGACCCGAAACGCCGGTCTCTCGGCGACGAGAGTTCGCGCGCCCCGTTGCGGGCGCGCGGGGCATCCCGGCTTCCGATTGCGACGCCGACGCACTTCCGGTACGCTGCGTCTCGTAATCCCCGGCGAACGCCACGGAGGCCCCCGGATGGGCATTCTCGACGGAAAGGCCGCGGTCGTCACCGGAGGCGGTCGCGGGATCGGGCGCGGCCACTGCCTCCACCTCGCCGAGCAGGGCGCCGCGGTCGTCGTCAACGACGTCGATCTCGAAGAGGCGCAGCAGGTGGCCCGCGAGATCTCCGAGAAGGGCGGCAAGGCGGTCACGAGCGACGCGAACGTCGCCACCCGCGAAGGCGCGCGGGCCCTGGTGCAGCAGTGTGTCGACGAGTTCGGCGCGATCCACGCCGCCGTGAACAACGCCGGCAACGTGCGCGACCGCTCCCTGCTGAAGATGAGCGACGAGGAGTTCGACGCGGTGGTGCAGGTGCACGTCTACGGCACCTTCCGCGTGGGCCAGGAGGCCGCCCTGCGCATGAAGGAGCAGGGCAGCGGCGGGTCGATCGTGAACACCGTGTCGGCCGCGCACTTCGGCAACTTCGGGCAGACCAACTACGCGGGCTCCAAGGGCATGATCGCCTCGATGACCTACACCTGGGCGGTCGAGCTGTCGCGCTACGGCATCCGGGTGAACGCCATCAGCCCGTCGGGCACCACGCGCATGTCGCAGGGCTTCAAGTCGGGCGGCAAGCAGGTGGACTTCCCCTTCGTCGATCCGAACCAGAACGGTGCCTTCGTGGCCTTCCTGTGCAGCGACCAGGCCGACTGGGTGACCGGGCAGGTCTTCGGCACCGGCAACGGGCGGGTGCAGATCGTGGAGCAGCCGGCCTACGGCACGGCGCTCTTCCTCGAGGGTCTGCCCGTCGACGGCATCGTCGCCAACTTCCGCAAGATCTTCGGCAACCGGCTCGAGCCCTTCGGTCTCATGAAGAAGCCCTATCCCTTCTACGAGGGCGTGAAGCCCCCGGAGTCGAGCTAGGCCATGGCGGCGGGAATCGTGTCCTACGGGGCCTACGTCCCTCCCACGCGCCTGGCCTTCGCCACCATCGGCGGGCGGCCCGCCAAGGAGGGCGGCCCCGAGAAGGCCGTGGCCTGGAACGACGAGGACGCCGTGACCATGGCGGTCAGCGCGGCGGTGAACTGCCTGCGCGGCTTCGATCGCGCCACGGTCGACGGGGTGATGTTCGCGTCCACCAGCCACCCCTTCCAGGAGAAGCAGGGCGCGGCGCTGCTGGCGCGCGCGCTCGACCTGGGGCGCGACGTGCGCACGGCCGACTTCTCGGGCTCGCTGCGCGCGGGCACCGGTGCGCTGCGCGCCGCCGTCGATGCCGTGCTGGCGGGCTCGTCGAAGCGCGTCCTCGTCGTCTCCAGCGACTGCCGACTCGCCGCGCCGAGCTCTCCGCTGGAGGCGAACTTCGGCGACGGTGCCGTGGCCTTCCTGGTGAGCGGGCAGGACGCCATCGCCACACTCGATGCCTCTCATGCCACGGCCGACGAGATCGTCGACGTCTGGCGCACGGCCGGCGACCCCTTCGTGCACAGCTGGGAGGACCGCTTCGTGGTGCAGGAGGGCTTCACGCCCCGCATCGTCGAAGGCGTGAGGGGCCTGCTGGCCAAGGCCGGCCTGGAGGCCGCCGACTTCGCGAAGGTGGTGCTCTACGCGCCCGACAAGCGCAGCCACGGCGCCGTGGCGCGCAAGCTGCGCCTCGATCCGGCCCAGGTGCAGGACCCGCTCTTCGGCCGGCTCGGCAACGCCGGCACCGCCTTCGGCCTGCTCCAGCTCGCCCACGCCCTCGAGTCGGCGAAGGCGGGCGATCGCATCCTCGTGGCGAGCTACGGCGACGGCGCGGAGGCGCTGGCGCTCACGGCCACCGAGCTGGTGGGGAAGCTCGAGCCCCGCCGCGGCGTCTCGTGGCACCTCGAGCGCCGCCGCGGCGTCAAGAGCTACGACCGCTACCTGAAGGCCCGCGGCCTCACCACCACCGAGTACGAGGCGCCCCGCGACCAGGGGCTCTCGGCCACCATCCACTTCCGCGAGCGCGACGAGGACGTGAGCCTGGTGGCCCAGAAGTGCCGGAGCTGCGGTGCCGTGCAGTTCCCCCACCAGCGCGTCTGCGAGACCTGCTTCAGCAAGGACCAGTTCGACCGCCACCGGCTCTCGGACAAGGTCGGCCGTGTTCTCACCTACACCTTCGACTTCTTCTTCCCGACCCCCGACCCTCCGGTCGTCGTCACCATCTGCGAGATCGACGGCGCGCGCGTGCATCTCCAGGCGGTGAACCTCACGCCGGAGGAGGTGGCGCTCGACATGCCCATGGAGCTCGAGTTCCGCCGCATCCACCAGGCGGGCGGTCGGCCCAACTACTACTGGAAGGCAACGCCTGCTCCCGAGGCGGGCTGAGCCCGGAGGTGCTCCCATGGGCGTGGACGCGCTCCGCGACAAGGCCGCCATCGTCGGCGTCGGCTGCTGCCGGTTCGGCGAGAACTGGGACAAGAGCCCCTCGGACATGATCGTCGACGCGGCCTACGAGGCCTACGACGACGCGGGCATCGAGAATCCCCAGGATCGGATCGACGCCGTCTTCACCGGGTCGATCTACTCGCAGAAGGGTCCCCACGAGTGCAGCGACGCGCTCAAGCTGTGGAAGCCCGTCACCTCGGTGTCGAACTACTGCGCCACCGGCACCGATGCCTTCCGCTGTGGCGTCATGTCGGTGGCTGCGGGCCTCTACGACACGGTGCTGGTGGTGGGCTACGACAAGCCCAAGGACCGCGGCGTCTCCGGGCCGTCGGTGATGATGAACCAGGTGCGCGATCTGCCGCAGACGCCCGCCGGCTGGTTCTCGATCTGCGCCTCGCGCTACTTCGAGAAGTTCGGCGCGAGCCGAGAGGACCTGGCGCGCATCGCCATCAAGAACCACCACAACGGCACGCTGGCTCCCAACTCCTTCCTGAAGCGCGAGATCACGCTCGACGACTACATGAAGGCGCGCCTCATCTCCTGGCCCTTCGGCCTCTACGACTGCGCCGCCCAGACCGACGGCGCCGCCGCCGCGATCATCACCCGCGCCGACCTCGCGCAGAGCTTCCGCGACGACCCGATCACCGTGAAGGCCGTGACCGTCTTCGCCGGCCCGAACCCGCAGAAGGACCCGCACATGGACTTCCTGGCCTGGAAGCCCACGGTCGAGGCCGGCAAGGTGGCCTTCGAGATGGCGGGAATGTCACCGGAAGACGTCGACGTGGCCCAGGTGCACGACTGCTTCTCGCTCACCGAGATGCTCACCTACGAGGACCTCGGCTTCTGCAAGAAGGGCGAGGCCAAGGACTACATGGCCGACGGCCACTTCGAGCTGGGCGGCAAGCTGCCGGTGAACACCGACGGCGGCCTCAAGGCCTTCGGCCACCCCACGGGCGCCACCGGCGTGCGCATGATCTACGAGAACACCCTCCAGCTCCAGGGCCGCGCCGGCGACCGCCAGGTGGAGGGCGCCGAGGTGGCGCTCTCGCACAATATAGGCGGGCACCCCACGGCCTGCGGCATCGCCGTCCTGGCCCGCAGCTAGACCCCACGGAGACACCATGAGCTTCGAGACCATCCTGTACGAGAAGCAGGACGGCGTGGCGACCCTCACGCTGAACCGCCCCGACCGCCACAACGCCTTCAACGTGGCCATGTCCGCCGAGCTGCGCCGGGCCTGGGAGGAGATCAAGAAGGACCCGGAGGTCGTCTGCGTCATCCTGACGGGTGCCGGCGAGAAGGCCTTCTGCACCGGCATGGACGTGGCCGACGTGGCCGACGGCAAGGCGCGCGAGGAGGCGCAGAGCATCGAGCGCGAGACGGGGAAGGCCTTCTACCACTACCTCACCGCCATCCACAACCAGGTGTGGAAGCCGGTGATCACCGCCGTGAACGGCATGGTGGTGGGCGGCGGCCTGCACTTCATCGCCGACAGCGATCTCATCGTCTGCGCCGAGCACGCCACCTTCTTCGACACCCACGTGAAGGTGGGGCTCATCGCCGGGCTCGAGCCCGTCGGGCTCACGCGGCGGATTCCCCTGGAGGCGGTGCTGCGCATGGCGCTGCTCGGCGGCTCCGAGCGCATGGGCGCGCAGCAGGCCAGGGAGCTCGGGCTGGTGGGCGAGGTGGTACCGGCCGACCGGCTGATGCCGCGCGCCCGCGAGCTCGCCGCCATGATCGCCCAGCACTCGCCCACGGCGCTGGCGCGCACCAAGCGCTGCATCTGGAAGAGCCTCGACGGCGGCCTGCACGAGGGCCTCGACCGCACCTGGCACGAGATCCAGGAGCACGTGGCGCACCCTGACCTCGCCGAGGGGTCGAAGGCCTTCGTCGAGAAGCGCAAGCCCCGCTGGGCGCCGTACACGGGGGAGTAGGGCGGTGGGTCACGAGCACATCCTCTTCGACGTGACGGACGGCATCGCCACCATCACCATGAACCGTCCCGACAAGCTCAACGCCTACCACACCCCCATGGGCGACGAGATCACCGACGCCTTCCGCCGCTGCCGCGACGACGACGAGGTGAAGGCCGTGATCCTCACCGGGGCGGGCCGGGGCTTCTGCGCCGGCGTCGACCTCGAGCACCTGAAGGCGCACCAGGCCGGCCAGAACGCCGCGGCGGGGAAGGGGCCGCGCCTCGGCGAGGAGGACTTCCTGAAGAAGCTGCCCCTCGAGCTGGTCGACTACCCCAAGCCCACGATCGCGGCCGTGAACGGAGCCGCCATCGGCGTGGGCGTCACCATGATGCTCCCCCTCGACCTGCGCATCGCCGCCGCCGGGGCGAAGATCGGCGTCACCTTCACCAAGCTCGGCATCCTGCCGGGCCTCGGCAGCACGCACCTGCTGCCGCGGCTGGTGGGCCGGGCCAAGGCGCTCGAGCTGGTGCTCACGGCCCGGGTGATCCTGGCCGAGGAGGCGGAGCGCATCGGCCTGGTGAACCAGGTGGTGCCCGGCGAGAAGCTGATGGACGCCGCGCGCGAGCTGGCCGCCTCCATCGTCGACAAGGACCCGGCGGTGCTCGCCGCGCCGCGGCGTGTCCTCAACTTCGGCGCGGAGCACGGCATGGAGGAGTCCATGCGCAACGAGGAGCGCACCAGCGCCGAGCTGCGCGCCGCCCGGGGGCGCTGAGGCCGACGGAGGGCCGCGCCGCCCTCGGCGGCCCCCCGGGTGGCCCTCGCCCGGCTGGCCTTTTTCGGCTCGCGGAAGCTCCGGTTCCGGTAGGCTCGGCAGCCTCATGCTGCGAACCCTGCTCGCGATCGTCCTCCTCCTTCTCGTGGCTGGCCTGGTCGCCGTGGTCGTCGCGGGTCGCGGCGTCTTCGGCAGCCACGAGGGCCCCGGCGAGGTCACCGCCCGGGCTCGCCCCGAGCGCGAGGTGCGCGCGGCCGAGCGCCGCGTCGCGGACGGCGCGCAAGGCGTGGGCGTCCCGCGGCCGCGACAGATCCTGTTCGGCGACCTCCACGTGCACACGACCTTCTCTTTCGACGCCTTCCTCTTCAGCCTGCCCGTGGCCGGCGGCGAGGGCGCCCACCCGCCGGCCGACGCCTGCGACTTCGCACGCTTCTGCTCCGCGCTCGACTTCTGGTCGATCAACGACCACGCCTTCGGCATCACGCCCCGGCACTGGCAGGAGACGATCGATTCGATCCGCCAGTGCAACGCCGTGGCTGGCGATCCCGCCAACCCCGACACGGTGGCCTTCCTGGGCTGGGAATGGACGCAGGTGGGCCTCACGCCCGCCGAGCACTACGGACACAAGAACGTGGTGCTGCGCCACACGGAAGACGGCCGGATTCCCACGAAGCCCGTGGCCGCGCTGCGCTCGCTCGGCGCGATCCCGCCGACCTGGGCGCGCGGCCTCGGCGCCCTGCTCGGCGGCGGCCGCGTCCACGACCTCGCGCGCTACTGGACCGAGTGGGCCGACACCCCCGTCTGCGACCCCGATCTGCCCGTGGCCGAGCTGCCCGACGACTGCATCGACGGGGCGCCCACCGCGGCGGGCCTCTTCCGCAGGCTCGACGAGTGGGGTCACGAGTCGATCGTGATCCCGCACGGCACCACCTGGGGCTTCTACACGCCGCCCGGCTCCGCCTGGGACAAGCAGCTCGTGGGAGACGAGCACGACCCCGACCGGCAGACGCTCTTCGAGGTGTACTCGGGACACGGCGACTCCGAGGTGTACCGCGACTTCCGTGCCGTCGTGCTCGACGACGACGGCGACGCGACCTGTCCCGAGCCCAGTGCCGGCTACCTGCCCACCTGCTGGCGGGCCGGCGAGATCATCCGGGAGCGCTGCCTCGCGGAGGGGGCGGCGCCCGAGGAGTGCGAGGACCGCGCCGTGGAGGCGCGGGCGAACGCAGCCCGGGCCGGCGTGGCGGCGCATCTCACCGTGCCCGGCAGCCGTCTCGAGGACTGGCTCGACGCCGGCCAGTGTCGCGACTGCGCTCAGCCCTCCTTCAACTACCGCCCCGCCGGCTCCGCCCAGTACGTCCTCGCCCTCGGCGGCTTCGACGGCGACGGGTCCCGCCCGCGTCGCTTCCGCATGGGCTTCATGGCGTCGAGCGACAACCACTTCGCCCGGCCCGGCACCGGCTACAAGGAGAAGTTCCGGCGCGGCATGACGGAGTCGCAGCGCCAGGACCCCGAGATCGGTGGTGGCCTGGGCAGCGCGCTGCTCCCGACCCCGGAGGAGCCGGCGTCGCGCTCGCGCCCCTTCGAGATCACGCAGCCCGGCTTCCAGGTCTTCGAGCTCGAGCGGCAGGCCTCCTTTCTCACCACCGGCGGCCTCGTGGCCGTGCACGCCGAGGGCCGCGACCGCGACGCGATCTGGCACGCCCTCCAGCGCCGCGAGGTCTACGGCACGACCGGCCCGCGCATGCTGCTCTGGTTCGACCTGCTCAACCCGCCGGGCTCGAAGGGCGCCAGCCTGCCCATGGGAAGCGAGGTCGCCATGGCGGACGCGCCCATCTTCCAGGTCCGCGCGGTCGGCTCCTTCGAGCAGAAGCCCGGCTGCCCCGACCATGCGTCGCAGGCCCTGGGTCCGGCGCGGCTCGAGCACCTCTGCAAGGGCGAGTGCCACCACCCGAGCGACGAGCGCCGGCTCGTGACGCGCATCGAGGTGGTGCGCATCCGGCCGCGCATGCACCCCGACGAGAAGATCGGCGAACTGGTCGACGACCCCTGGCGCACCTTCGCCTGCGATCCCGATCCCGCAGGCTGCGTCGTGACCCTGAGCGACCCCGAGTTCGAGCGGGCGGGGCGGGAGGCCGTCTACTACGCGCGCGTCTTCGAGACCCCGAAGCCGGGCATCAACGCCGGGAACCTGCGCTGCACCACCGATCCAGACGGCAACTGCCTCGAGGTGAACGCCTGCCCCGGGCCGGCCGGCCGCGCGGACGACTGCCTGGCTCCCCACGAACCGCGCGCCTGGTCGTCGCCCATCTACGTGGAGCCGGCGGCGCGGGTCGCCGGGCGCTAGAGCCCGCGCGCCCCGCCAGGAGACCCCTTGACTGCGCCCGAGCCGGAACGGATCGAGCCCCGACAACTCGCCTTCCTCGGCTTCCTCACGCTGCTCAACGTGATGAACTTCGTCGACCGGCAGCTGCTGGCGAGCTTCGCCAACTACATCGTTCCGGACCTCGGGCTCTCGAACGCGGAGTTCGGCTGGCTGACGGGCTTCGCCTTCATCGTGTTCTACTCGGCCATGGGTCTCTTCGCGGGAGCCCTGGCCGACACGGTCCACCGTCCTCGACTCGTGGCGGGGGCGCTCATGCTGTGGAGCGGGCTCACGGCCGCCTCGGGTGCCGCCCGTGGCTTCGTGACGCTGCTGGTGCCGCGCATGTTCATCGGCGTGGGCGAGTCGGTGCTGACACCGGCCTCGATGTCGATGCTGGCCGACCGCGTGCCCGCCTCGCGGATGGGCTTCGCGGCGGGCGTCTACTACATGGGCGTCCCGATCGGCGTGGCCGCGAGCCTGCTGATCGTGGGATACCTCGGGCCCGCGATCGGCTGGCGGCGCTGCTTCTATCTGTTGGGCGCGGTGGGCGTCGGGCTCGCCGTGGTGATGCTCTTCGTGCCGGAGACCCGGCGGCGGCACGCGGAGACGGCCGCGAGCCATCCGCGCGTAACGGCTGCGGGGCTCCGAGACATCGCGCGCACGCTGTTCCGGGCGCTCGCGGCGTCGCCCGCGCTCGTCGCCACCATCGCCGGCGGCGTGGCCTTCCACTTCGTCCTGGGCGCCGCCGCCTTCGAGCAGCTCTGGTTCGTGCAGGAACGAGGCTTCGAGCGCGCCGAGATCGCCCGCCTCACGGGCTGGGTGGGCGGGGCGGCCGGCGTGGCCGGCAACCTCTTCGGAGGCTTCGTCGGCGACTGGTGGCAGCGCAACACGCGCCACGGCCGGCCCATGTTCCACTTCTGGGTGGGCCTCGTGCTGACGCCCATCGGCGTCGCGTACCGGCTCGCGGAGGGAGGCTCGACGCTCTTCTGGATCGGCGTCGCCTTCGTCTACTTCCAGCTCGGGACCTTCTACGGGCCGACCTTCGCCACGGTGCAGGAGCTCGTGCCGCCCCGGATCCGCGCCTCGGTGGTGGCCTTCTACATCCTGATGCTGAACCTCGTGGGGCTCGGCGTGGGCATCACCGGGGGCGGCTACATGATCGACGGGCTGGCGGCGCGCGGCGTCGAGGAGCCCTACACGAAGACGCTGCTGGCCTTCACGGCGCTCTCGGCCGCGGCGATCCCCTGCTTCTGGATCGCCGGCCGCCGCTTCTTCCGCGACCGCGAGCGCCTCTACGCCGAGCCACGTCCCGGTTCCCAGGGGCGGTCGGCGTAGGGCGGGCGCTCGTGTAGATTCCAGCTTCGCACCGCGCGCTCTGGAGGACCCGACCGTGATCGATCTCCACTACTGGCCCACACCCAACGGCAAGAAGGTCACGATCCTGCTCGAGGAGTGCGGGCTGCCCTACCGCGTCGTGCCCTGCAGCATCGGGCAGGGCGACCAGTTCAAGGACGAGTTCCTGGCCATCAGCCCGAACAACCGCATGCCGGCGATGGTCGACACGAAGCCCGACGACGGCGGCGAGCCCATCGCCCTCTTCGAGTCGGGCGCGATCATGATCTACCTGGCCGAGAAGGCCGGGCAGTTCTACCCGCAGGAGCTGCGTGCCCGGCACGAGGTCAACCAGTGGGTGATGTGGCAGATGGCCAACCAGGGCCCGAAGTCGGGCGAGGCGGGCCACTTCCGCCGGCTGGGCGACAGCCAGGGCGACCAGTCCTACGCCCTGCGCCGCTTCTCCGACGAGGTGAACCGGCTCTACGGCGTGATGAACAACCGCCTCTACGATCGCCGCTACCTGGCCGGCGACGAGTACAGCATCGCCGACATGATCTCCTACCCCTGGACGGTGGGCTGGGAGCAGCAGGGAGAGGACATCGACGAGTTCCCCTACTTCAAGCGCTGGTTCGAGGAGATCGGCGCCCGCCCCGCCGTGGAGCGCGGCATGGAGGTAGGAGCGGAGCTGTCGGTCGACTACGCGTCGCTGCCGAAGGAAGAGGTGGAGAGGCTCCGCAACCTCCTCTACAACCAGCGCGCACGGCCGGCTCCGCCGGGCGGGCTGCTCTGAGAAGGGAGCCGGGCGCCTCGGCGCTCCCGCACGGCTTCGCGCTAGGCTCTCCGCCGGCGCCCGGGAGGCTCGAGCGCATGGATCTTCCCTTCGACCCCTTCTCTTCCGACGGGCGTGAAGACCCTTATCCCACGTATCGACGCCTGCGCGACGAGGCTCCGGTGCACCACTCCAGCGAGCGGGGCGTCTACAGCATCACCCGCTACGACGACGTGGTGGCGGTGCTCAACGACCCCGACACCTTCTCGTCGCGGGCGATGTTCACGATGCTGATGAACGGCGGCGACGAGGGGCGTCCCCCTCTCTCCTGGGGCCTGTTCCGCTTCGTCTTGAGCATGGTGCTGCGGACGCGGCTCAACCCCCTCGAGTTCACCACGGCGCGCAACCTGATCGCGGAGGACGGCGAGAGCCACGCCTCGCTGCGCGCCATCGTGAACCGCGGCTTCACCCCACGGCGTATCGCCGCCTGGGAGGCGCGGGCCCGCGAGCTGGTCGACGAGTGCCTGGCGGGGCTGCGTCGCGGCGAGCCCTTCGACCTCATGCGCGACCTCGCCGTTCCCCTGCCGACCACCCTCATCGCGGAGATGATCGGGGTGGAGCCCGAGCGCCTGGCGGACTTCAAGCGCTGGTCGGATGCGATCATCGAGGTGTCCACCGGCCCGGGACGCACGGAGCGGTGGGCTCGTCGCTACCGCGAGACCTTCATCGAGCTGATCCGCTACCTGCGCTCCGTGGCCGATCGCCGACGCCGCGATCCTGCGGACGACGTGGTGAGCGTGATCGTGGCCGGCCAGGAAGGCGAGGCGGGTCTCAGCGACCGGGAGGTGATCCAGTTCGTGATGCTGCTCCTCGTGGCCGGCAACGAGACCACCACCAACTGGATCGGCAACACCGTGTGCGCCCTGCTGGACCACGCGCAGGCGGCCGAGGCCGTGGCCGCCGAGCCCGGCCGCATTCCCGCCGCGCTGGAGGAGAGCCTGCGCTACGACAGCCCGGTGCAGCTCGTCGTCCGCAACACCACCCGCGACGTCGAGCTCGCGGGCGTGCGCATCCCGCAGGGTTCCACCGTCGCCCCCATCCTCGGGTCGGCCAACCGCGACGAGCGCCGCTTCCCCGATCCCGACCGCCTGGACCCCTCCCGCGATGCGCGCGGGCACGTGGGCTTCGGGTTCGGGAAGCACTTCTGCCTCGGTGCCTCGCTGGCGCGCCTCGAGGCCCGCGTCGCCCTCGAGGCGCTGGCTCCGGAGCTGCCCCGCCTCGTCCGGCTGACCGAGGGCGTCCCGCGGGTCGACTCCTTCCTGGTTCGCGGGCCGAGCGCCCTCCCGCTGCGCCGGGCCGCCTGAGCACGCCGGAGCCGCGCCGTCGGGCCCCCCGACACGGCTTTCTCGACTTCCCGTCCGGGCCCCCGAGCGCGTACAATGAGTGTCGTTTCGGAGGTGGCATCGTGCCGGTCGCCCCCCGCCTGCTGGCCCTGCTCACGATCCTGGTCCTCCCCGCCTCGGCCGGAGCCGTCCCGCTGGTGGCGGTGGACACCGATCCCCTGACGGCCGGCGTGCAGCCGAGCGCCTCCGTCTCGGCGGGGGCCAGCTTCGACGTGGATCTCTTCGTGGACGTGGGCGTCGAGCCCTTGAACGGGTTCCAGTTCACGCTCGAGTTCGACCCGACGGTGCTCGCGGCGCTCGACGTCGTCGACGGGGGATTCCTGCTCGACCCGGTCTTCGAGGTCGAAAAGCAGGTGGGCGCCCTGAGCGTCTCTTTCGCCGAGGCGACCTTGCTCCCCGCCGGAGCCACGGGCTCCGGCGTGCTGGCGACGCTCAGCTTCGAGGCCCTGGCGGCCGGCAGCTCGGCGCTCGACCTCGTCGTCT
>JAAUXZ010079783.1_pt1 | contig 24525 bp, 27 predicted proteins | sample 7278131 | NCBI WGS metagenome assembly JAAUXZ01 (sample SAMN14350119, study PRJNA611818) | marine sediment metagenome | isolation source: surface marine sediment (3m) | place: French Polynesia: Moorea | collected 2018-08 | reverse complement strand
TCAGATGTACGTTGGCGGCGGCACCACGTATTCAGCGGTTGATACGTTGGCATTAGAAATTGATTCTGCAGCTAATATTGGAATTGGTGTTACGCCCAAAACTTGGTTATCTACATTAACGGCTTTTCAAATTGGTGGCAACGGTAGTATTTCTGCTGAAACTGCACAAGGCAGTAATGCCAATATAATTATCGCCCAAAATGTTTACAATGATGGTTCTAATAAACGTATTTCTACAGATGAGGCATCAAGAAACTATCAAAATAGTGGACGCCATATTTTCCAATCGGCTGCCTCTGGAGCAGCAAATTCAGTTATTTCAAGCTGGACAACACAATTTAAAATTGAAGCTAATGGCGATATTGATGTATTAGGGGATATTTACTTTGGCCCTAATAACCATCGACTTGATAATGTTTCTACATCTGGCTGGCGTTTTACTTCAGCTAATGCTAGTTCCGCGTCAATTGGTATAGCTGCTAGTGATGGAGTTATTCGTGCATCTCTATACGCGACAACAGCAGATAATTTCGGGATACTTGATAAAGACACCAGTTGGATGTACCGAATGGTACATGATCAACGCCATGAGTGGAGAATTAATAATATAGTTAAAATGGACTTGACTAATGATGGTCTTGCGTTAGGTGGAGGACAGGTCTTAGATTGGAACTCAAGCAGAGCTGCCTTGCAAATAAGCACATCAGCTTTATGGGGGTATGCAACTGATACTGTGGGTGCAAATATGCACCTTAGCCACAACTATTTATATAATTCGGCTGGTAGCGATCTTTATATAAACTCAGATCAGGCTACCGATTATTACCAGCAAGATGGTCAGCATGTATTTAGAACTGCTGGGTCAGGTACCGCTAACTCTGCTAGCATTGCATCAGGAGAGACTTATACTATCGTTGCTGCTGGTGGAGACTTCACGCCTTTTGGTGCTCTAAACAACAACGTAGGCACCATCTTCACAGCAACAAGTTCAGGTACGGCTGTAGGCGGCGGTCTTGCTACGCAGCATATAGACTGGACTACCGCTTTCACAATACAAGGTGGAATATTAAGTGCACCTTTTGGAATTGATGCATCAGGTGGTATCTCTGGGCTTACTTTTAGTAATGGCATTAGTGGTTACAATTATTACATTACTGGTGTTAATGAATTAAGTATTAATGATCCCGGTGAAGGAATCATTTTTGGTGGTGGTACATCAGGTGATGTTGCGTTGTTTGTTATTGACGATGCATTAGATAACATTCTTGCTGTTACAGGCCCTTCTGCTATTAAATTTAGAGTTGGTACTGAAAATGCAGCAATACCAGAGATGACTATCCAAGGTGAGTATCAATCTACAGTATTTAACAACAGTAATACTCTAGCGTTTAGGCATGGAACAGTTGATCGTTGGAAAATGGTTACTACACAGAAGTCATCAGCTACTAATTATTTTGATCTTAAATTTTTAGCAACTAATGCTGCTGGTACTGATCATGTTGAAGTTCTTAATTTATTTGGCGGTGATGCCTCTAAAGAAGATTATTCTGTTCAAGTAAAACGCGAATTATATATTGGTGATTCAGGATTGGGCAACACAAATATGTTCTTCTGGGACGATAATAGTTCTACTTGGAGAACATTTGCTTGGATTGATACGGCTAACGAATGGCAGGTAGAAGATGGTTCTGGAATACTAAGAACACTACTACACGCAGGTAATTATACGACTTATGCAGCAGCAGCTAGCCATACCCATGTAGGTTCAGACATTACTAATTTTTCTGCGAATCGAGCGATTGTTTCTGCTGCTAATGGCTCATTGACTATATCTGCTGTGACTAGTGTCGAGCTTGGTTATCTGGATGGTGTAACCAGCGCGATCCAGACCCAGCTGAATGGCAAATTGTCGCTATCAGGCGGCACAGTAACGGGTGATTTGACCGTATCTGGAAGCTTTAATCTATCAAACGATTTATTATTTGAAGCAGACAAAGGTATTCAAAGAAATACTGTAGATGCGTCGGATACTGGTTACGTTTATGTCGTCGGTGGTGGCGGGGAATCAGATACACGTGGTGCTATTATCCGCTTTTACGGTAATGAATATGCAACTGGTGGCAATGCTGGTGATCTCAATATGGCTGCCGGTAATGTCGCTGGTGCTCAGATTAAGTTTAGAGCGTCAGGTACAGACCTTGCAACCCTCGACACTGCTTCTGGCCTTATAGTTTCTACTGATCTTACGGTATCTGGAAGCTTTAATCCTACCTCTTTAAACTTTAGTTCTACTGGTTATTTTATCACTTTTAATGGTGATGCTGATTCTGGTTTTCATTGGGATACTACTAATAATAGAGTGTCATTAAGATGGAATGCAGCGAATAGAGTTCAATGGGATTTAGATAGTGATGTTATTTATCATTACTCTGATACCTATATGGAAGACATATATGCCAATGCTACTAACCAATATGACATTGGCTCTTCCTCTGCTATTTTTCGTGATCTATTTATTCAAGAAGTTAAACATTATTCTACTACAAGCACATGGGTGCAAACCTATGGTTCTGATGCAGATACTGGTTGGTGGTGGGATCATGCTAGTACAGCCTTAGAATACTATATAAATAATGCTCTAAGGTGGGAGTTTGGCAATGGTTCTCATCAGACTTGGGCAGATATTTATCCAGGTACAGATAGTAATTATAAATTAGGCACCGTTTCAAGGATGTGGTCTGCCGTTTATACAGATAATATTTATGTTGGCGCTAGCACAAACGCAGCTTTTAACGATTACAATGAAGGCACTTGGACTCCGGCAATAACTTGCTCTTTGACTAATCCAACTCAGACTTACACAACACAAAAAGGTCGATGGACTAAAATTGGCAATACTGTATTTGCTTGGTTTGAGATTCAATTTGCTGCGAGTGGTATAAGTGCAGGATCAGGAACTGCCCAGATATCGATTACAGGTATAGGCCACACCCCTAACGCAACTTATGCAGGAAGTGGAGAAATTTCAAATGCTACTGCATGGGGGACTTCTACCAGAGGTGCCCCCTCTCATATAGCGGTTGTGGCAGGTGCAAGTAATGCTGATCTCTATGTTTATGATAATGACGCAGGAAATTTGGCTTCATTACAAAAAGCAAATGGCACAGATATAGGTAATAGTACTTATTTAGCAGGTATGATTATTTATACTGTATAATAGTATAATTTTATAGCTATATAAAAAATTTTTATGATAATATTAGATAAAATATAGTATAATACAATAAATTTAATAGATAGTATATTAAATTTATTTCCTATTAATTTACAAAAGGTACTAAAATGCAAAAAGTTAAATTACCAACTTATCTATTTTTAAATAGTCAAGCATCGCTTAATAAAATTACTGAAATTACTGAAGGTGTATCAATGCAAGTAGTTATTAAGCTTAAAGATGTATTGAAAAAACTGGCTGATCTTCAAGAGGCATATAATCATAAACGTAAAGGTATAGAAAAAAGATATCTTAAGCTAAATGAAACTACTCAAAATCAAGAGCTTAAAGATATTAAACAAGTTGATAAGTATAATGATGCTCTTGAAGCTATTGCTAAAGAAGAAGTTGAATTAAATATATTTCAATTGAATCGTTCAGATTTTCCAAAAAATGAAGACTTACCAAAAGAACAGCAAATTAGCCCTAAAGATTTATTTAATCTTGATTGGTTAATTCTTATTGATGAAACAGTTGAAGATGGTAAAAAGAAATAAAAGTTATTAGTAATTAAGGTAAATGATTATTATTTTTAATAATCATTTACTTATATTAAACTGTATAGTATAATGTGAATTAGGCGATATGAGGTTCTAACATGGGATTTTTCACTGCATTATCAGCTGCAACAAGCATAGCAAGTTTGCGTTCTGGTAGAGATTCACAACGTACTGCTAATAGCTTAGCATCTGGTCAATTACAATTACAACGAGAAGCACTTGATTTTAGCAAACAGCAGTATAATGATTGGTTAGAAGTATTTGGACCTATTCAAGATAACTTATCTAGTTTTTATACTAATCTAACTCCTGAATATATTGAATCTCAAGGACTTCAAGCACAACAACAAGTATATCAACAACAAATGGCGCAATTGGATGAATTTTTTACTGTTAATGAAATTGATCCAAATATTCAAGCAGATATTCGTGCTGATACTGCCATGGAGCATACACGACGACAGGCTGAAATACGTGCTGATGCTCCATTTAAAGTTGCTGAAGCTCAACAAGGCTTTTTAAGTTTAGGTGTTAATCAAGGGCCACAATATGCTGGACAAGTTACTAATGCTATAACTAATCTATCTACTACTATGGGTCGTCAAGCATCTATAGCTGGTGAAACAGCAAGAGGCTATTATAACTCTGCTGCTGAAGGTTTAGGAGTTGTAGCTCAAGCTTTGGATAGGCGGTTTGGTTTTGGTAATAGACAAACAGCTAATCAAGGTGATTCGGAGATAGTATAATGGCAGGCATTTATGGTTCTTCTGGTGGCTCAGTAGCAAGAGCAGTAACTAGTGGTTTAAGAGAATACAGTAATCGAGTAGATAATCGTGAACGAGTACAAGCAGAATCTGCTGAATTTCGTTTACGTAAAAACCAAGCCAATGCAGCTAATGATCCGGATTCAATACGAGAACGTCAAGAAGCTTTAGATGCTCAATCTAGAGCTTTAACTGCTAAAGTATCTAAGCAAGAAGCTTTTGAAGCATTTCGTATGTATATGCATACTAGTAATCCAAAACATTTAACTGAATTAGTTAAAAAGAATCCTCAAGTTGCAAATGCCATGGGCGGATATACTTCTATTCAACCATTAGATTATGCTATGGATCATAATTTACTTACCGCCCAAGGTTTAACAGCGGATCAATTTAGTTCTTTTAGACACCTTAAAGGCATTCAACCAGATGGTTCAGAAGAACTTGTAGATATTCAACATCTTTTTGCAGGTAGTGGTTTTCTTAATACTATTACAAATGAGCAATTAGATACATTGATTAAGAAAAAGAAACTTTTTGAAACTGATGGAGATAGTTCTACTAAACCAGGAGGTTTTGAAAAAGAAGCTCGGTTTATTGCTGAAACTACTGATCAAGATATAGCTGATGTAACTAGTGCTTTATATCAAGAAAAACTAGCTGGTAATTTACCAGGTAAGATTGAATATGGTCGTGAACAAACTCAACGATTATTTGAAGTCTTTGGTGGGGAAGAAAATTACTTTAATACTGATTTTCAAGATACTAAAAATCGAACAATGGCATCAAGCTATATTGCAGCTATTGAACGTGCTTATGATGCTAAACTATCTGCAGCTGATCGTGCAGATATTAAAGACTTAAATAGTCTTATCACAATGGCACAATTAACTGAAGATACTTTAACACCAGAGGTGTCTGGTACTCTTGATACTGTATTACGTACAGCAAAAGAATATGTAAGTAATTCAGTAAAGGAAGTAGATAATGTACAAGCTCAGTCCGCCTATGCAGCTTTTCGTAATACTGTGCGTCATGCTTTGTTTGGCTCTGCTCTTACAGACGGAGAAATCAAAGCATTTAATGAAGCATTTGGTAACTTACGTCAAAAGTACCCTGCTGTAGTTACACAATTTAAAACTGCACTTGAACAAACTAAATCTAAATTACAAACTGTTTATGATTTGAATGATCCGGTATTAGCTAAATACTACTTAGGTAAATCAACAGAAGACATTGCAACAATTATTCGCAGTATTGATGAGCGTATTGAATTAATACGTCAAGCAGAAACACGTGGAGAAGTTCCTCTTGTTGGGGATACTGCAGAGATTATTGAACAAGGTGAACAACCTGCTGATACTAATACTGGTCCGGATTTTAGTAAAGCTTTCGGCCCAGCTCCTGGGAGTTAATAAATGAAGGCCACTATTGAAGACCTCCAAGATACTTTTAAAATTGGTTATGAACAATATGAAGAATCTCGTATTGAAGCTAAAGAGATATGGAATATGTATCATAATCGACAGTATACTCAAGCACAATTAGCTGTACTTGAAAATAGAGGTCAACCTGCTGAAACTTTTAATGTAGTCAAGCTTTTTGCTCGAATGCTTTTAGGCTATTATAGCTCTGTTGTTAATACAGTTGTAGCAGAACCTGTAGACCTTTCTGACATTTCTACAGCTTCAGTACTTAATGATACTATTGAGCATACTTTTAGAGATAATAACTTTGAAGCTGAAGGCGATAAAATCAAATTGTCTGGCTTAATTTCTGGACTTCTAATTAGTTATGTGGAAGTAAAGAAAACTGGTCGTAAAGATGAATTTGGTCGAGATATCAATAAAATTGTAATTTCTTATATTCCTGATTCAGAAGTTATTCTTGATCCTTCATCACGTAAAGAAGATTATTCTGATGCTAAATATATTCATCGATTTAAGTGGGTTACTGAAGAAACAGTAAATGAATTATTTGGTACTGGTACTACAGATGAATTAAATGAATATGAGAATGATCCTTCATTTGAAGATACTGAATTTACTGCACAATATAATGGTCAGTTTACTGGTCGTTATAAAATTCATAATAATTATTTAATTATTCATAGTATTATGAAAACTGATGATGGTAAAACATGGTCAGTATATTGGTCTGGTAATAAAATACTTAAAAAGACTGAGATTACTTCTAAAGAGGTAAAATTCCCTTACCGGGTTGAGAAACTTCACACTTCTGATAAGCCAGAATATTATGGTATTTTTCGTGAAGTAAAAGAGTCACAAAAAGCTATTAATCAAGCACTTCTTAAACTTCAACTATTAGCTAATAGTCAAAAAGCTTTTGTTGAAAAAGATGCAGTAGATGATAAAAATGAATTTGCAGATGCCTTTAATCGAGTAACTGGTGTAATTGAAGTTAACTCATTAAAAGGTATTGAAATTGTAAACTTATCTAAAGAAGTGCTTGATCAGTATGTTATTATTGATAAAGCATTAGATCGTATTCAACGAGTACTTTCTATCAATGATAGTTTCTTAGGGATGGCATTTGCTTCTGATTCTGGTCGTAAAGTTAAACTACAACAAAATGCTACTGTAGTTGGTTTGCGCTATTTGACTAAACGTGTAGAAGAATTTTATCGCTTATTAGGTTGGGATATTGCTAATCTTATTAAACAATATTATACAGCTCATCAAATTTTAAGTATCACTGATAATTCTTCTGGTCAACGATGGGTTGAAATTAATCGTCCTGCTCTTATACCTACAGGTAGAATGAATCCTGATGGTACCCCTGAAAGTACCATAGTTATGGAAGAAGTTATTAATCCTGATACTGGTGAACCAATGCAAGACACTGATGGCAGTTTTATTCTTGCTCCAATTCCAGATCAAGAAACTGAAATAGCTTTTACTAATATTAATGTAAAAATTACCTCTGTAGCATATAATGATGAAGATGAGAAAAATCAACTCATGCTTGAAACAATGCTTTCAGGTAATATTGGTAATATGCTTGCACAAGTAAATCCCGCTGGTTACTTTAAAGCTGCAGCACTTTCAGTTAAAACAATGAAAACTAAACATGCTCCTGATATTGCAAGTATATTAGAAGAAACAGTACAAATGTTATCTGGTGATCCAAATGGAGAAATGATGGCTTCAGAAGCTGCAGCGGGACAAAATTCACAAAATCCTTTAAGTCAAACACAAAGACTTCCACAAAATACTAATGAGCAATAATCTTCCGAGGATATCTAATGGCTGCTCTAACAAGAACATTTGCTGAATTTGCACAGTTTGTAAATCCTAAATGGAATGCAACTGCTGGAGATACAATTAAATTACTAGATGATAATGGGTATGAAATACCTGAGCATATTCGTAATGAGTTAGCAGCAATACCTGAACAAACATTAGATAAGCCAAAACTTCAACAACTTATTGGCACTGATCCTAATGCTTATACTCGTGAACAGTATGATAATATGGATGTAGAACATACACCATTAGCTAGAGCTGCACATATTAGTCGCGGTCAACGTGGTTATATGAGTGAAGCAAGTAATCGTATGGATATTTCTGAAGAAGACTTTATTAAGTTAGCTGAAGAAATACGAGATGTTGAAACTCGTTCTGGTGGTACTAGAGAAGTAACTATTGCTGAAATTGATCAAGCAATGGATAATTCTGAATTACTTGAAGAAGCTATTGGTATTAAAAAACTTAATCAATATCTCCAAGGTTCTGTTGTTAATATAGAAAAACCTTTGTATATTACAAGAACTGATAATATATTTTCTACCCCAAATAAACCTTCAAAAGGAGAGCCTAGGCTTGTATCTGCTCAAGTTGTTGATCCTTTAAATGTCAATAGCTATCGTAAAATGTATCAAGAAAACGGGCGAATTTATAAGTTACCAGCAGGAGCAGAAATTTACCATCCTAAAGGCACTGCTGATAGTCATGAAGTTGTTGTTGATCGTCAAGTATTAGATTCAGCAGAATCACTCAATAAGCAATCTTATGTTAGTTTAGTTGAAAAGGGCAGAGCACCTTTTGGATTAGTAATTGGTACTCTTGGTACAGCTTCTTTGGCTCCTGAAAATGTTAAAGCAGATTGGATGCAAGATATTGATCGTGAATTTGATTTACATGAAAATATTAGTGTACCTAGAATTAATGAAGCACTAATGATGCCTGGTGCTACTAATCGTAATGTACGAGATTATTTAGTTAATACTCATGATGCTGATCCAAAGCAAATTGATAGTGTAATCGCTAAAATAATGGCTCATAAAGTTAATGAACTTATTGAGCAAGGTGCTACTAAAGAACAAGTAACAGATGAGCTTGTTAAACGAGGTTATAAACTTGAAGATATCCATGACTTTTTACCACCAGATTCAGCTCTTGAAGAAGGTAAAGAAGTAACTGGTCAATGGCTTGCTAAATATATGTTACAATTTGATACTATTCTTGGTGAAATGAGTCCTTTTTATGATTCTATGTATGAACAATCAATAGAATCAAGAGCTGCAGCTGTAAAATCAGCTAATGAAACTGTAGCTAAAGTATTAAATGATTATGGATTGCCTTTACCAGAAAAAATGCGTATTAAGGCTAAAAAAGATTCTGAAATTTTGCGTAATGAAATTACTAGAGTATTTGATCAAGCTGGGATTGAACATAAAGTAAATAAATATGGTGAAATACTAGTACCTGATTCTAATGGAGAAATGATCCCACTTGAAGTCGGATTAGTTCCACAATTACTTGGACATAAAGCAGAAATTATTAATGGTATTGTTGGCGGTACTTATGGCTTTAGATTAGGTGGAGCTGTTCCTGGACCTCCCTTAGTTAAAGGTGCTGGAGCATTACTAGGTTCTGCTGCAATGTCAGCTGCAGGTGTTTATACTGGTCGTGGTATAGATATGGTACGAAATATGCTATATAATAAACAAGCATTAGATGCCAAATTTATCCATGATGAAATGGTTGATGCAGGCATATTAGATTCAGTTTTTGGTGTAGCTGTACCAGTAGGTGCTAAATTATCTGCTGAAACAATTAAAGGTGTTTATAAAGCATTTGATAAAACAATAGGTGGAAATATTACTGGTGCTAATCGATCTCTTATTGAATTATTTCATGTTACACCTGAAGAAGCAAAGCAAATTGTTTCAGAGTGGGAAAACTTAGTTGGACGTACTGCTCCTGGATTAACTCAAGAACAAAAAAATATAGCAATACTTCCACGAGTTATGGCTGAAGGCCATGCAGTTATAGGCCCAGCATCAAAAGAAAGCTCTGCTATGAGTATTAATGCAGCACGAGAAGTTAGTAAACGTGCTAAAGATATTCAGAAACAAATTAATGCTTCTACTAGTGACACTGTAGGTAAAATTTTACGTCATGAAATGCCCATTTATGAAAAAATGGTAAAAGACACTTTTGAAGGTGTTAAGCAATACGGTATTAGTTCACTTAAAGCTTCTAATTTTCGCTTTGATTTTGATACTACAGTAAATTTACCAGTAATGGAACGTGCTATAGCCAATATTCACAATCCTCAAATTCGTGAACAAGCACAACATTTACTTGATAAAGTAAAACGTATTGGCGGTAAAACTGTTATTACAGAAAGTGAAGAAGGTTTTGAAACTATTACTGAAACATCTAAACGATATAAGCGTAGTGGTCCAGTAGAAATAACTAAAACTAAAAAAATACCTATTAAAACTACTCAAAAAACTACTATCCCTACTATGCGTAGTTTTGCTGATCTTTTAGAATTGCGTCGAGTTATTAATCAATTTGGTAGTAAACGCAATATTAAAGATGCTAAAGATATTGAAATGATTGCAAAAATGCGTAATAATATTGATAAAGAAATTACTAAAGCTGTGCGAGCTAATATGGAAAAAGATGAAGCAGCAGCATGGCTTGGACAATGGAAATCAGTTAATCAAGGTTATCAAAATATGCTTAACCTTAAAAATAATGTATTGTTTAAAGCAATTATGCAAAAAGGTGCTACCGATGAAACTATAGCTCGTAAATTGATGAAATCTGCTATGGCTGTAGATGACACCTTTAGACAAGTAATGCAAGCACTTCCAGATAAAATGCGTGCACCTACTGAAAATGCAGTATTGCGTGAAGTAGTTAATAAGTTTACTATTGGTTCAGACGCTGGTGAACAAGCTATAGATTTTATGGCTCTTAATCAACAGTTAAAACATATTCCTTTTACTACTGAAGGTGCTCGCCAATTAAAACGTGGTATACAAGAGTTTGCGTATGTATTTAAAAATGATCCAGCTATTCTTGGGTCTACTGGTGTAGTTAAAACACCTTCATTTCAATCATATTTAACAGTTGATCCAGCTATTCGTGCTAAGTATGAAATAGCTTCTACAGTTTTTAACTATATTAAACGACAAATGCCTACTTCAAAAGGTCGTGATATTGCTTTAGTTATGGCTGTATCAAGAGCATTAGAACAACCACAAAATGCTCCACTAATTCAAGAAGTTATTAACAAATTACCTAATGATCCTGCATTACGTAATCAGTTAATGGTTAAATTCTTGGAGATTGCTAAATGGAATGAGCAATCGGTATACCCTGAAGTTGAAGTATACCGTACCGCACCTCAAGGTTATTCAAAGTCTCCAACTAACGGGCCTTTGGGTAGAGGTGTATACTATTATACTGACAAAGGTACAGCTAGAGCTAAGTCGAGACTGTCTGGTGGAAAACTTTCTATGGAAACAGTTCATCCTGATCGTATAGCTGATGAGTTTATTATAAGGGATGTGCTAAGTTTAGATGAAACAACAAAAATAACTCCTAAGCTTATTCGAGAAGCTCCTAAGTTAAAAGAGTTGTTAGAAGACAGAATGTACAATGGCATCATTGTAGACAATGAAATAATGTTATTCTGAGGTAGATATGGAACAACTATTCACACAACTTGATTTAACAAAGCTTATTACTGCTAGTGGTATGATAGTAATTTTATTATATTTTTTACATGAATGCAAAAAAGAACGTAATGCTGAGCTTGAATATAATCGTAAACGTGACCAAATGATTCATGAAATGCAAATAAAAATTCATGACACTTTGGAAAATATGAAAAGAATCTTGGAGCTCATAGTTAGAAATGGCGACTAGGGTGACTAGAATGAGTAGAATGTTTAAAACTAAAGCTGAGTTATTAAAAGCAAAGTTACGCCGTCGTGAATATCGTCAACTTCAAAGAGAGCAACAAAAAGTTGATGCTCTTCATGATGAAGTAAAGACTATATTAGTTAAAATTTCTACTAAAAAAATAAGTACTCAATGACTAGCTTTAATTTGATTTACCAAAGCTCTTACATCGTCAAGTGATCTAGCATAAATAGCGTATCCTCCAGCATTAAGAATACGTTTTCTTTTTGCTTCTTGTAATCTTTTTACTGTATCACCAGTACCTTTAACTTCAATAGAAGCAAATTTACCTTCTATGCATGCATGTATATCATGTGTTCCATCTTTACCAGCAACAATAATATTAGCTGTATAGTATCCTAAAGCTTGTAAATAAGTTTCTATATCTCTTTGTAATTTAGATCCTTTTAGATTCATTTTTAACTACCTGTAGGTTATCAAAATTTAAAAGTATCGAAGGAGTAATGTGTCTACTTACTGGTAGTATAGAAATACCATTATAAGTACCCATTCCTTTATCTTCTTCGGCTTTTACTAAACCAGGGATACCGCCAAGAGGAGCCATTAAAGTATGATAATCTGCAATATTTACTATTAACGCTCTTACAGTTGGCATAAGATTCATAGTTTTAGCTAACTGAATATGATATTCAAATCTTTGTATTATTTCTTGTTGTGTCATAATTTTATCCTAAGTCCTTGATTTTAAAGGATTTTTTCAATTTTGAATATCGCGATTTCATAATATGGGCTCCATATTCTTCATATAAGGCCTTAAAATTTTATGGATACAATCATAAGGGCCTTGTCAAAATAATTCGATACAGATCAAATATGGAGGCCATTTTTTGTCAGCTATATTCTTATTTATCAAATCTTACCCGTACGTACCTTGGAAGGAATAAAGACCATTCACCAGTAGTAGAATCTTGTATTACTGTATTATATTTAATCTCAAGTTTTTCTGCCATGAATTCTATAGGATCTCTTTGTCTATCCTGATCAGTTAAACCAGAACCTACAGCTACTTTAACTTGTTTACCTTCAACTTTTCCTTCACAAAGCAAAGCACCAATCATGCCTTCATATTTGCCTTCACCTTCATGATAATCATAGCAAATTAAATCTACTTCTTTAATTTCTTTCATTTTAATCCATTGCTTAGATCGCTTAAACTGGTATTTGTCTTCATTATGTTTAAGAATAAGACCTTCATAGCCTTCTTCAATAACACCTTCATAAAGTGCTTGTACAGTTTCTTTAGTTGAGCATTCAACTGTAGTAGCTGGCACTAATTGATTATCACGTATTGTTTGTAACAAAGCAACCATATATGCGTAACGATTACGGTACTCAGAATAGCATACTTGACTATTGAAATCAGTTAGCAATAGAGCATCGAATACATTTAATACAATATTACTTTCATTAATAATGCTACCATGCATAGCAGAATTGATCTTACCTGAAATTTGCGTACGATCTTCAACTTTACCAGTTTCAAGAGTAGCTTCACAGTCTAATACAAAGCCATTACCAGAGATATTAGCAACTTTTGCCGCTAATACTGGAAGATTTACTTTTTTGCCATTACGAGTAATAAATTCCACCCTATTATCATAATGCTTAATAATAATAAGACGTACACCATCATATTTGACTTGAGCAATACAAGGAAATTCTACTTCTTCAAGAGGAACTTCTTTAGCTAACTGTACATTAAATACAGGAATTAACCCAGGGTGTACTTTATTAACAGTTTTAGCTGTAGCACCAACATCAAGGTCTTTACGTACAATAAGTTTAGCTAGATCGCCATGATGCTTACAGTACTCTTCTAGTGCATCTCTTTTTTGTCCTGGGGTCATTCCAGGATTCAGCATAGTAAAATCAAGAAATGTAAACAAATTTTCATCAGGCTCACCTAAATTGGCTAAATTAATTAAACCTACTTGTTTAAGATGATACACTTTATTATAGTCATATGCATAGTTAAAAACACGTTGTTCTAATTCTGATGCACGACTAAGAATTACTTCTTTCATAGTGCGTGATGATGTTTCTTTAAGTTCAATTAAAAGATTCATATTTATACCATAATAATCCAAGTCCAAGAAATAATCATAATAGTACCAGAAGTCCAAATAGGAAACATTCTATGTACTCCACGTATTTGATCTCGTAATCGTTGGTGATCATTTATTTGATATTGTATCCAACCATTAATTCTTAGTATAGTCCAAAAAGTTGAAAGTACTCCAAAAATCCATGCTAATACTGTTATAAAATCAGTCATAATTTATTCCTCTGAAATCTACTATCTACGTAGTTTGTTTTGTTAATAGAAACAGTTTCATAACATTCTTCACTAATACCTTTCTTAACTAATAAAAAATGCACAGTTATATCATGTTCACGAAACCAATTAGCTTGTCTTGCACGACGTTGTGAATGCCTTGCTGTACTCCAATCTTGACTATAGATAATTAAATGTTTTATATGTGATAAATCTACACCTTCAGCATAGCTAGTAGCTTGAAGTATACGGGCATGCTTAAATATTTCATTAAGTTTTATACCTTCAGCAATATAATTATACATAATAGCAACTTCATCAGAGTCACCCCAATGCTCGAGTATATAATCAATTTTTTCAGTATTAGATAAAACTAAATATTCACTTTTAATTACTGGATTACCTTTAGTATTTAATGCTGGATAATTATATTTAGCTACACCTCCTTCAATCATATGTAATGCTGAACGTAATTTAGCATTAGTATCACACTCAATTGTTTTGCCATCAGCTTCAAAAATTTTATGCTTCATTACTTCATTATAAAAACGCTTAGTATTATCAGCTAAAGGTACATAATGAAGTTTATCTTTAGGCTCTTTTTTAAATCCTAATTCTTTTCTTGTTTTAGTAATAAATAAATGAGCAGTCTCTTGTTTAATACGTTCATCATCAACTTTATCCCATTGCTGTAGTTGCCTACCTTTAATCCATATAGTATATGACTCACCATATTCTGCATGCCAAGAACGGAATGATTTATACTTTGCCCATGGTGACCATTTAGATAAAGCAAATTGATGATATAGTTGTGCGTAAGTTTGTGCATGTGGTGTAGCAGATAAGTATATTATTGGTTTACCCCAAATAATTTTTTTAGCAAGTTTCCAAATTGCTGATGGGTTAGGAAAACCACTAATATAATTATGTGCTTCATCAACTATAAGTAAATCCCAATCACTATCTACTACATTATGTAATTGAGTATACGTTACTACTCTATAATACCGTGTTTTTGTATCAAAATCATTTAGTAACTTTTCCCAATCTTTTAAAGCTTTTTTCTTAGTTACAATAAGTACTTTAGCAACTAAAGCTTGTTCAGCAATTAAAAGAGCAGCTAAGGACTTCCCTGTCCGTTCTTCCATTGCTAGATAAACTAAAGCATATTGTTGGATTATTTTATAGCCTTTTTCAGCTACTTCAATTTGATGTATCCACGGTGTTATCATTAGTTATTACCTGACGTTTAATAAATATATCAGTGATTTCGATATTAAACAAATCCAGCATCTTTTTAGCAGTATCTTCACCCATACGAGTATCTTTATCAAGATAGTTATTAATCATAATAGGTTGTATAGCTAAAGTTTTAGCTAAAGCATATTTACTCGCAACTTTTTCAGTTGCTAATAAATACGTTACTGCTTGCTTTGTAGATAGCTTAATCGTCTCCTTTGACATATGGACAACCTCCGTTATAAAGAGAACAATATTTAGGAGAGCAAAGGTAGTATTTAGGATTACCTCTGAATAAAAGCTTTGGATCAACTCCATTATAAAATGCTTCAAGTGCATCAAGCATAGTGTTAACTAAATATTTAGCTCTTGGAATATTGGGCTCAAGTTCTAAAATATGGCCAGTAGGATTCTTAGTTAAAGCAACACCTTGAATCATACTATGTTTAATTTCAGAACCATTTTCTTCAGCTAAAAATTTATAGATTGATTGCTGAGTAACATACGATTGTGCTACTGGTTTACGTTTTGAAGTCTTAACATCAGCAATAGTATCCTTAGATTCATAATCAAGAGTTCCACTAATAGCTGTAACAATTGGGTGATTTAACTTAATTGTATGTCTTTGTTCAACTCGTAGTGGAATATCAGTATAAGGTACAATATCTTCTACAAATGCACGAGTACCATGAACAACTTCATCTTCAGCAGTATTGCAATTCTCATTATTATCGTAGTTAAGCCCATCACTGTCTAAATTTTGAAACTCTTCAATAGCAGCATCAGTAATCATAGAAAGATTAATACTATCTTTTTGTTGAGTCAATTGTGCTTCAAGCCACATTTCTTCAACTCCTTTATGAATAGCTGTGCCAATTGCTGCACGAGCATTAGGAATAGTAGTAATGCCTTCTAAAAATACTTTAGCCCATTGAAATGAACAGTTAAAGAAAGTATCAATAGAAGATGGACGAATAACAATTTCTTCTTGATTTAATTTAATCATTGTTCATTTGTTCCTCAATAATTGTTAAAAGAAAACCAGCATTAACACGAACACAAACTAAATGTGGTAAGCCAGTACCGCCTTCACCATCATCAAGCCATTCACCGCTTTGATAAGCATTAAGATGACGATATAGTGCAGCAATATAACGATCAATATCACCATGACGCCAGTTATTTGGTTTATATTTCTTTGCACCATGCGTCAATACTTTAGCTTCATATAGCATCCACTCAGGTGGTATTAAATCAAAGCGTGGTTTACTATCATCAAATTTAAGAAATTGTTCACATACAACAATATTTATACTGACTTTTTGTGCACTCATAAATGCTTGAATAGCACTAATACAGTTATTACAAGGTGGTTGAGTTACAAAAAGATATAATATATCATTAGGAAAAAGATGAGTTACATTAATATTATTTAAAGCAGCAATTTCAGCATGAACTACATCAGATGGACAATGAGCTATATTATGACCATCAAGACAATCACAATCAGATTCAGGAAAGTTATAGCCTTGACCAATAATTGCATCATCAGATTCACGCCAAATAATACAACCCACCTTACGTTGTTTGCATGGTGATTTTTTGGCTTGGTCATGAGCTAATTGTTCAAGCTTTTTTCGCTCTTTCATTAAGTATCTCCTGTAAGTATGGCTCAGGTGCAATAAATCCACTACCTTTATTTAAATTAGCTTTAACATTTGAAGGAGTTTTTTGTATTTGCTTTGAATTATTAGACATACAAACTACTTCAATAGAACGTCTTATTTGATCTGAAGTCAATCCCATTTTCCACATAGCACCAATAGATACATAAATAGTATCAACTAAAGCATCAAGACGATCTACATCAGTTATAGCTATTTGATGTTCAAATATTTCTTCTGATAATAGATTACAAGTTAAATCATGATTGTATTCTTGCTCATATCGATCAGAATTCCAATCAATAATATCTTCAATTATTGGTATCACTTTGTTCTCCTATGATTTAAGTAAAAATTTAATTGGGTCCATTGGATGATATTGATGAATAGCAATACTATCCTTAGTAAAGCCTCTATAAGATTTAATATTTTCCATTTTATAAAAAGGATATTTAGTAGATGGCCAAAGATTACTTCTAACTCTTGTAGTATATTGTAAAGCATCAAGTGCATGCTCCTCATATACATGACAATCACCTAATTGCATTATAATATTTCCTGGCTTATATTCCAGGATTTCTGCCATCATAATATTCCATGCTGCAGCTAAAATAATATCAGAAGGTAAACCAATCATTAAATCAACAGATCGTTGAATCCATATCATATCAAGATAACCATCAGCATCAACATACCATTGATATGCATAATGACAACATGGAAGTGATAGTTCACCATTTATAACTTTATCAGCTCGCCAGGCATTAATTAAATGACGACGACTATTAGGATCAACATTAAGAGACTTAATTACTTCATCTAATTGATGAACTCCATTCCAATTAATCCATGCATTACCATAATCAAGATTAAGTGAACCATCTTCTTCAGCCCATTGCTTCCAATAATTACAACCTTGACGTACAAAATCACGATTATTTTTAGGCCCTTTAAAAAACGTAGCTAATTCTCCTAATACTCCTTTATAGTACATTTTACGACCAAGTAATAAAGGAAATCTTGGTCTGTCTCTTTGTACTTTCATATCAATAGTTAAAGATTTACCAAAAGTACTTATTGTATTACCATTACGTCCTTCAGACTTTTTACCATAATGCAAAGTATCAAGTATAATATTTGTATACTCTTGTTCAAAATACATTAGTTCACCTTATATTCATAAACGTTTAAAATATCTTCATTTTCAATATCTCCCCAATTATATCCTACAAATACATCAACAGGCATAGGAAGGTCTTTAATTTTAACTGATTTACTACATTCTTGCCACGCTTCTTGCATTGATGAAGCTAATACTTTTGCAGCAGATTTGTAGATTTCAGGATCATTATCGCATTCAAGAATCCACGAATCATGAATAAAATTACATACTTTAATTGATTCATGAATTTCAGTAAATCGTGGCATCATATAATGAGTAGCAAGTTTAGCTACTTCTGCACCAAAGCCTTGTACTTGAATATTCAATTGATCAGTCATTAAATTGCCAATATATTTACGTCCAAGTGGAGTTTGCCATGGTGTTTTATTTTTCCAAGCATTAATACCTCTACCTTGCCAAGCAGTAATAGTTGGCCATAATTTATGCCAACTACGTTTAATTTCTTGTAACTCATATTCTGGTAGTAGTATATTAGCATCTTTAATAAGAATACTACCAAGCATATTTGCACTACCACCGTATAAAAGATTGAAGTTACAAGTTTTACCAATTTGTCTATCACGTTTAGTATAATCTTTACCAAATAGCATAGCTGCTGTGTATCCATGCAAATCTTCACCAGCTCTAAATAATTTTTCCATACGTGTCTCTTGTGTAATAACACAAATACAGCGTAATTCTAATTGAGCAAAATCAGCATAAATAAGAATTTTACCTGAGTCAGGTTTAACTCCAAATACACCTTTAGATTTACGTGGAAGTTGCTCAAGATTTTGTTCTTTAGAAGCACATCTACCTGATCTAGTTGAAGGTAAAAACCTACCAAAAATTTTGCCTTCATCTACATCAAACTTTTTAAGGAAACTATTTAGTTTTATGAGTTTTCTTGTTTCATTAACTGCTGCAGCTTTTTTATTGCCTTGTATTGCAAATGTTGCTAAAGCTAAAGCATCAGATTCTTCTTCACCAATATAAGGTCTTACTTGTTTCCAACTATTAGCATTAACTGGAAGATTAATTTCTTCAATTCGTGCTATATTTTTATTCCATAGAGCTAATAGTTTATCAGATTCTACAGGTAAGCCTACTGTTTGAAAGTTAAGGCAATGACGAGTAAAGTGAATATCTAGCTTATAGTTAAATTCTTCAAAAGCTGGTTGTATTACTTCTATACAATCAAATAAATAAAAGACATCAATTGCTGCATATAATAATTGTTTTTCAGTAAGCAAACCTGTCCAATTAGATTTTTGTAAAGTCTTTTTATCTAAATCAAATTGGTCATATGGATCATAACCTAAAGAATAAAGTAAAACATTATCTAAGCTAAAAGATTCTTTATGATAGTAGTGAAGTCTTGCAGCATAAAATGTATCATCAAATGCATCAGGAATCCAATCTGTTTGTGTTTGTGCTTGAATTGTACTTATGTCATAATGAATAGTATGACCAATAAGTTTAATAGGTTTAAGAATTGCTGCAAGATGATATGGATCAGGATTTAATACTAGAACTGCTTTTTCCCAATGTTGTTGATAGAACTGACTTACGCAAATTTTACCGTATAAGCCGTCAGTTTCAGTATCAAATCCTAATAATTTTTCTGAGTCAAGTAATGGTATTAATTCATCAAGGGTTTTTATTTCGTATATATCACCCATTTGTAATCTCCTTAGTAAGTAGGCAGTTTAAAGTCATGCCTAGGACACTACATAGGAGGGCACTTTATAGTCATACCTAGGACTTATTAGTTTTAAAGGCGAGGCTTTTCAGTTTGCTCTTCATCTTCAACGACAGGAGGCATTTCATCATCAAAGCCTTCAAAAGCATCATCACCTGCTTCATCGTCTTCAACTGAATCAAAGTCAACACCACCTTTGTATTCAACAAACTTTGTAAGTTGAATACCATTTAGATAAAGAGTTACTCCCCTGGTAACAGCAGAGCCTTGGTCGTAGATATCCATAGCACCTGCAATACGTCCACGAGAACCATTGCCAATTTTCTTTTCACCCAGGGCAATTTCTGCACCTTTAGCATTTGATACAGGAATCACTTTTTCATTACCATCCTGATATGAAATGCCAGTCCAGAAGTTGAATGAAGTGAAACCAGTCAACTCTTGATTATCATCTTCAAGATGTTTAAAACCAAGAGACTTAGGTTTCTTAGTACCTTTAGGTTTATTTTCATCCCAGTATGATTCGATTTCAGTAATAAAATCTTTACATGCTTCAGAATCGGTAGGCAGAATAATACTTGCTACAAAGCGAGGATTTCCATTAAGATCGTTCTTACCTTTACCAGTAATAAAAACCCATTGTAACTCACCAACAGGTGAAAAGAAAGGTTTTGCATCAGACATAATTATCTCCTAATTGATTAAGAATTAACACTAATTCACTACGAATTAGTAAATATATTATACTGTAGTATAATACCTATGTACAATAAAAATTTCTTATTATACATAGATATTATTTATTTACTTAACAGTTTCCAAGTTAAGTTAAATCCAATATAATCAGCAAATTTTTCTGTTTCTTCATTAAAAGGTTTACCTTTATTCCATTGAGATAAGTGTGTATAAGTAATAGTAGGCATACAATTAGCACACCAAGATTGCTTATGTAATGTATAGTATAAAGAAAAATGTGCTGCAACACCATCTTCAGGTTCTTCATTAAAAAAATTTTTACCTAAACCAGTAGTAATATATAATCCTTCTGCTTGTACAGATGTAACAACTAATAGTAATAAAAGTAATTTTTTCATTTTTATTCTCCTAAATAAAAGCACATCCTTGTGCTAAATAAAGCTACAGTTTTGCAAACTCTGCTTGCAATTCTTTTACGCGTTTGTCAAGAGCTTCTTTAAAAGCACTACCAGGAATAACATCAACACCACGATCTTTGTTTTGTTGAACAATACGATCAATTTGATTTGCATCACTAGTAATTTGGTTAATTGCTTGATCGATTTCTTTAGCTGCATTAAATGCTTCACGTTTCATAATTTTCTCCAATTGAGTTAAGATTAATGTATGTGAGCAGTTTAAAGTCGTGCTCAGGACAACCGTTGTATATTTATTTTTGCATTGAAATAATATTAGCTCTCTATAAATACCTCCTTTTAATTAGTGTAGACTTTATCACTAGCACGACTAATGGCTACATACATTAATCGTAAATATAATTTAAAATCTCTATATGAACACTTGTATAAGTCTTGTGTATCAATTAAAACAGTTTTATATGTACTACCTTGACTTTTATGAACTGTCATAGCATAAGGAAAATCAAGACAAATTACACATTCTTTAAAAACAAGGTAATCTCTCCAAGCTTTACGTCTTCGCTTAGATAATGGATGATGATAATTTGCCATAGCCCATTCACGAGCTGTACCTTGTTTAGCTTCTTCTTCACATGCTTTATTAGATGCTGCAGCTTCTTGTTTTAATTCTTCTAAATAAAGCTTATATTGGTAATGGCCAAATACTACAGCATGGATACTTTTTTCATTATCTAAATCTTCTAAATGAAAAAATTGAATATTAGGCATTGTAACTAAATGTTCTAATGTTTTATATTTAGAATCCCAGCTTAGCAGTCTATCACCAAAAGATAGTTTAATTTCATTTATATATGAGGGAGAAAAATTTTTATCTAAAAGTCTGTAATGTTTACGAGTAGTAGGACTAAACAATTCATCATTCAGTTCAGGATATTCTCTACCTTTGATTAAAGCATTAAAATACTCAACTCGTTCATTAGTATAAGCCAATAAAATAGGATCGTCTTGTTGTTTATATTTTTCAGCTAGATTTACACCACGAATAAAGTGACTATTAGCGTCTAATGGAGCAGGCATTTGTTTATCTTCAATATAGTCTACTAATTTACACAATACATCAATTAAAGGATTACCTTTTGCTTGACGCCATATATGAGTTAAATGTACATGATATGGAGGTTGTGGAGTTATAGTTTGCATATCACCTACAGGTGGTACCTGATTACGATCACCAATAAAAATAACTTTAGTAAGTATTTCACCAGTTTCATCATCTTCTATAGCTGCCATTAAATCCATTAAATCTTGTTCACCAACCATAGAAAATTCATCAATAAATATGACATCATACTTATCTGGTGAATTATGTTGAAGACTTATTTCTATATGTTTTACTTTAGTTGCATTATCATTTATGGTAGGTCGTTTTCTTAACATAGCATGTAATGTATCTATATTTACACCAGGATTAAGCTTTTCTCTTAATATTCCACATGCTTTATGAGTAAAAGCACAAACTACTGTATTCAAATCATTGAACATAGAATGATCTACCAATTCTTTCAATGCAGTAGTCTTACCAGTCCCTGCTTGGCCGGTGATATACATCGACCAAGCAGAGTTATCGGCGAGAAACTTTTCAAAGGTTTCTAAAAGATTAGACATTCAGATTTCCTGTTTAAATTTCCTTATCAATTTCATCAGCATTTGCAACATACCAGGAAGCAAAAGTACGAATACCTTGACGTGTTTTAAATTTATAACAACCTCTACGACGAGTAATAGCCCAGGGTCTGACAGTAAATTCAGTACGATTAATAAGTTTTACAGTAATATTACGCATTGCCATTATTATTCTCCAAAATGTTTTGAGATTCAATACCAAGTGCTACTTTAGTTTCAGTAGACAACTCTTGCAGAATAACCTGAGCACGTTTAGTGCGTAAATCATCTTTAATGTGCTCAAGAGCAGTATCATCTGATTCAAATAAAGCTTGATATGCTGCTAAGTTAACTTTATCTACAAGCCACTTAAAGACTATAGTTGAATCGCTATCAATCTTATTCTTGTCGTGTACTTCAACGATTTTAACTATCTTCAAAGCATCATTAGCTTCAACAATAGCAAAATCGTCAACTTTCAGGTCAGTACGAGTGGTTTTATAGGTATATATTTTTTGATGGCCCTCAGCATATTTAGTGTCTTTAAAAGTTACACCAACAGTTTTGATTGCTGATGACTGTGATTGTACTGCATTTAAAATTTGTTGTGCGTTCATTTTGAGTTAATCTCCTCAAGTCGTTCTAAAAGTCTACTAAGATTGAGTGCATGATCTTCATTTGTTGGTTTCCAATCATGCATACAATATTCAGGAATACCTTCAACTAAAGTATCAGGCTCAGTATGTTGAAGCGTATAGCCTTTTTCTAATAAATAAGCTATGATAGCTTTCTGTCGTTTAAGCAAATAGCCACAACGTGTATAGAAAAATTTCATATGGCCAGTACCTAAAACATACTTATCAGTAGTTGAATAACAAGGTAAGGAGCGTTTACTATTCAAAGCTTTTTTGACTAACGTAAAAATACGTGGAAGTTCACGATATTCAGCCATTAAAAACTTTGGATTAAGGTCATACAGTACTGCTGGATCTACAGTATTAATTCGAGTCATTACTAATCTCCTATGTTGTGATTTGAATTTTAATTATACCATAATTATTTATCATAGTATAATAGAAATTTTTTATGTTAGATAAAAATTTCTTATAAGCTCAAATGCTAAATAGATAACGGCTACGATAAATAACACAGTAGCAGGAGCACAAGGATTATGTAGTAAAAATGTTTTAATATTACCACGTAATGTACGTTTAATTGCTCGTCTTTCCATTACCCACCTTTATGAAATCCGCAATTCTTTTTATGAGCTTCTTTAACAATCCAACTAGATTTTAATAGCTGTTCTTGTGTAAGAACTATAGGTTGTTCCATTTGACGTTCAGCAGACAAGTGAATAGTAGTATTAGTTATTTCAATAACAGTAAATGAATCCGCATCAGGATATAACTCACTACCCATTTTAGTTCTTAGTTTAACTATATTACCTAATTTATCTTTAATCATAATTTTACCTTTGTTTGTGTCATATGTAAATTGTTTATTAAATAACTCCTGCATCTAAGTCAACTTCAATTGGATCAAAACCACCATTATTAGGTGTATAATATTTAAGTGTTGTAATACGATAATAATAAGCTTTAGCACCATTACGTGTAGTAGGTATCTTTTTAATATCTGCATCAGCCATAGCAACTGCTAAACCTCTTTTAGCACCTGCATTATCAGTCATACCTGAATACAATTCAAATAAATCATCTTCATAAACTCGTTGTTCTGCAGCATAATCTAATAATCCTGGAATATCATATTCAAACATAAGACGTTCAATAGTATCAAACATATTATGTTTTAACAAATAAGCTAATCTTGCACCAGCTGGCAATGAATTAGCTATAATGTTATGTTTAGCTTTAGAATCTGGTGGTTGCATATATTCATCATGAGACATGTCATCTATTTCAAC
>JAAUXZ010045694.1_pt1 | contig 24527 bp, 24 predicted proteins | sample 7278131 | NCBI WGS metagenome assembly JAAUXZ01 (sample SAMN14350119, study PRJNA611818) | marine sediment metagenome | isolation source: surface marine sediment (3m) | place: French Polynesia: Moorea | collected 2018-08 | reverse complement strand
CGAGGATGTGCTTGAGGAGCTGGAAACCCGCCTGTTACAGGCTGATGTTGGAATGGAAGCGACCATGGAGATCATCTCTGATCTCGAGAAACGCGTTGCGCGCAAACAACTCAATGACAAGCATGCTCTGCTGACCGCCCTGCAGGAGGACATGACGCAAATTCTCGAACCCTGCAATCAGCCACTGCAGGTCGATGCAACAAAGACACCCTTCGTGATCCTGATGGTCGGCATCAACGGCGCAGGCAAGACCACTACCATCGGCAAACTTGCCAAGCACATGCAGGCCCAGGGCCACTCGGTCATGCTGGCAGCTGGAGACACCTTCCGCGCTGCTGCGGTTGAACAACTGCAGACCTGGGGAGAGCGTAACGATGTACCCGTGATTGCCCAGGGCACCGGCGCAGATCCGGCTTCAGTCATCTACGATGCCCTGCAGGCTGCGAAGGCCCGTAACATTGATGTCCTGATTGCTGACACTGCTGGCCGCCTGCATACCCAGAGCAACCTGATGGATGAACTGGCCAAGGTCAAGCGCGTGATGGGCAAACTCGACCCTTCGGCTCCGCATGAAGTCATGCAGGTCCTCGATGCTGGCACTGGGCAAAATGCCCTCAACCAGGCTATGCAGTTCAACGATACCCTGGGACTCACCGGCATTACCGTCACCAAGCTTGATGGCACAGCCAAGGGCGGTATTCTGCTGGCCATCGCACGACAGCTGGATATCCCCATTCGATATATTGGCGTTGGTGAGGCCATAGAAGACCTGCGTGTCTTCAATGCCAGCGAATTTACTGAGGCATTACTGAGCGACGAACCCAGCACATGATCCTCTTTCAGAACGTCAGTAAACGTTACTCAACCGGGCAGGAGGCACTCTCCCAGATCAACCTCGAACTGGATGCCGGTGAAATGATTTTTCTGACCGGGCATTCGGGAGCCGGCAAGAGCACGCTGCTGAAGCTGACCGCCCTGATTGAACGACCCAGTCGTGGGCAGATTGTCGTAAACGGCAAAAACCTGACCAACCTGAACAATCATCGCATCCCTTCCTATCGACGCGACCTCGGCATCATCTTCCAGGATCACCATCTGCTCTATGATCGTAGTGTTTTCGATAATGTCTCGCTTCCGCTCGTAATCGCTGGCTATCGCCACAAGGAGATCGGTAAGCGGGTACGGGCTGCCCTGGACAAAGTTGGACTGCTGCACAAGGAAAAGGCTCAGCCAATCACCCTGTCTACCGGAGAACAACAGCGCGTGGGTATCGCCCGGGCGGTCGTTAGCAAGCCACCAATCCTGCTGGCCGATGAGCCAACCGGTAACCTGGATCCGAATCTCTCAAGAGAGATCATGAACCTGTTCCTGGAATTCAATCGTGTTGGTGTGACCATCATGGTCGCCAGCCATGACATCAGCCTGATTACTACGCTGGACAAGCCCATGGTGCACCTGGAAGAAGGACGGATCACCTCACCATCGGATGAGGCCGCCTGATGGGCAGGGGTAGGAATAAGGGACCGGAACTCAATACCCGCGTAGTTGCCTGGGCAGTCAGCCATGTTCGCGCCTTTTTCTTCAGCCTGGGCAAACTCTATCGCGCACCGGCCGCAACCATTATGACGATTGCCGTTATCGGCATTGCCCTTGCCCTCCCCTCTGGTCTCTACCTCTTGCTCAAGAATATAGAAACAGCCACAGCAGGCATGGACCAGGGCGCACGCATCTCACTGTTTCTCAACAAATCGACCAGTGGAGAGCAACAGCGCAGCCTTGCGGCCGAGCTAGAAAAGAGGGAACAGGTCCTGCGCGTCGAAATCATCACCCGTGATCAGGCATTCCGGGAATTCAGTGCTTCATCAGGATTTGGGTCAGCCCTGGAGGCCCTGGATGAAAATCCTCTACCCCCGGTACTGGTTATTTTCCCCGCGCTGGACGAACAGTCTGCCGCTGCAATAGGCGTGCTGGCCGAGAACCTGGGCCGCAACAAACACGTTGATGAAGTCATTCTAGATATGCAGTGGCTGCAGCGCCTGCAGGCCATCATGGATGCAACTCGCCGAGTCGTCCTGATCATCTCGCTGATGCTGGCGCTGACCGTGGTGCTGGTCGTCGGCAACACCATTCGACTGGACATTCAGAACCGGCAACAGGAGATCGAGGTAGCCAAACTCATCGGGGCTACTGATGGTTTTATCCGGAGACCCTTTCTCTACGGAGGGCTGTGGTATGGCCTGTTTGGCACTTTGTTGGGCATTATCATCGTTGCCATCTCCATGAGCCTGATTGATGCACCCGTTGCCCAGCTGGCCGGTCTTTACCAGAGCAGCTTTACCCTGCGAGGATTAAATGGCGCCGAGGCCATATGGCTCAGTGTCGGTGGCATATTGCTTGGGTGGTCCGGTTCATGGCTAGCCGTGGGTAAACACATCAAAGAAATCGAACCCAGCTAGTCCTCAAAAAAGCTACGCCTGGCAGAAATTAAAAGCTTTTTGACTACAATTTAGCTAGCATGTGCGAACTGCTGCGTATTACGATAATTAAATGAAAAACACCATCAGAAAAATCATGCTTGTCGATGGCTCTGACGCCACACGCAAGATGGTTTCAGCCCTGCTAAAAAAACAGATCGGTGATCTCGAGGTCACCGGCTTTGACAATGGCAAAGAGGCGCTGGCAAACCTCAAACTTCAGCGTTACGACCTGATCGTCACGGCCCTGGTCCTGAAAGACATGGATGGCGTGGAATGCGTGCATCGCATCAGACAACTGGGTAATCACACCGCAACACCTGTAATAGTCGTTTCCGGGGATGCCGAACAGCGCGATGACATTCGTGGATATGATCAGGGCGTTACTGGCTACTTTGATAAATCTGAAGGGCTTCAGGCCCTGGTTGAATACCTGGAAACCTTCCTGCCCAAGGTAACCGGCGCTTCCGGGCGCGTACTGTATGTAGAAGACAGCATGGTTGCGGCCATGGCCGTCAAAAAGATTATGGAAGGTCATGGCCTTCAGGTCATTCACACGACCAGCGGTGAGGAGGCCCTGAACCTGATCAAGGAATTCGGTGTAGAGGGTGCTAACAGCTTTGACATTATCGTTTCCGATGTTTTCCTCAAAAAGGAGATGATGGGTCCGGATCTGGTCCGCGCTGTACGAAACGACCTCAACTACACCAAGGAAATGATGCCAGCCCTACTGATCACGGTCGATGGCCAGGAAGAGGCCGAATACGCCAAACTGCTGGCTACCGGTGCCAATGACTACGTTACCAAACCGGTCATCGAGGAAATCTTCATTGCCCGGCTGAACTCCCTGCTCATGATCAAACACCAGTACCTGCTACTGACCCAGACCGGCACTTACGAAATTCCATTCCGCCCGATCTAAACGGGAACTTATTCTCCCTTTAGCACTCTTACTCGGGGAGTGCTAACATATAGATATCAGAGTAATTCAGGGGGTTATCCATGACAAAGGCTCTTGCCATTAGCCAGAACACCTTGCCGTCGGTAACAGGTAATCTTGAAAGCTATATTCAGGCTGCCTATCAGTATCCTGTTCTTCCAGCTGAGGAGGAGCACGATATTGCCGTCAAGCTTCGCGATCACGAGGATCTCGAGGCCGCGCGCACCCTCATCATGCACAACCTCCGTTTCGTCGTTCAGGTTGCCCGCGGCTACCAGGGCTACGGACTCCCTCTGGGCGATCTTATCCAGGAAGGCAATATTGGCCTGATGAAGGCAGTCAAACGCTTCGACCCTGACAAGGGGGTTCGCCTGGTCTCATTTGCCGTGCACTGGATTCGGGCCGAGATTCACGAATATATCCTGCGCAACTGGCGAATTGTTAAAGTGGCGACCACCAAGGCGCAGCGTAAGCTCTTCTTCAATCTGCGCAGCGCAAAGAAAAGACTTGGCTGGCTGAACAGTGATGAAGTCAATCAGGTTGCCAGTGACCTCGGCGTTAAACCTGAAGAGGTCCTGCAGATGGAATCACGACTGTCTGGTCAGGATATCGGCTTTGACGGTGACAATGATGATGAGGACAGCAGCTATGTGGCACCGTCCGCTTACCTGCCTTCTCAGACTGCAGACCCGGCCCGGACCATTGAGGATCAGGACTGGAGCGAGCAATACACGCTGAAGCTGTCAGAAGCCCTGAGTGACCTGGATGAACGTAGCCGGGATATCATTCAGCAGCGCTGGCTGGCAGACCAGAAGGCCACCCTGCACGAACTGGCTGATCAGTATGAGGTATCTGCCGAGCGTATTCGTCAGCTGGAGGCCAATGCCATTAAGAAGATGAAGAAGGCCCTGGCTGCTTAAGATGCTCTATCAGGCAATAAAAAAGGCCCCGTTAAACGGGGCCTTTTTTTGTGTGCTTTTTCAGCTTAACCGGCAAGAATCACTGAGAAGAAGCTGATCCATGACCAGGCAATCAGTGCAACAACCAGGGTAAGCGGTAAATTCTCAGGTGTAAACATGATGGAATCCTACTGGTTAAATCTATAACGTGATGCGCATGCTACTCGATCAGTCCTTTTCCTTCAAGTTCTCGTCCTTTTCAGGGCGGGCTGAACGGGGGATCAGAGGATCATCGTCATCCATCAGGATGCGGTGTGCGGGGCCCTCGAGATCATCATACTGACCGGTTTTGACCGTCCAGGTAAATGCCACGACAGCGATCACCATGATGACCACGGCCATCGGGATCAACATATATAGAATTTCCACTGCTATCTCCGCTTACTGCTGTTTCCGCTTAAGCGTAAGGCATTCACCACCACAATTAAAGAACTGGCAGACATGCCAATGGCTGCCATCCAGGGTGCCACCCACCCTGCTGCAGCCAGTGGCAGGGCAACCAGGTTATAACCCAGGGCCCAGCTCAGATTCTGGCGAATGATCATCAGGGTTCTTCGTGACAGTCCAAAGGCCTCGGGCAGGCGTCTGAGATTTTCTGAGAGCAGGACCATATCAGCGCTGGCATGAGCAAGCTGGGCACCACCCCCCATAGCAATAGAAACCTGTGCAGCGGCAAGTACAGGGGCATCATTCACACCATCACCCACCATGGCGACGATATGCCCTTCAGATTGCAATTCGCGAATACGGTCCAGTTTATCATCGGGCAACATGCCACCTCTGAACTGCTCAATACCCAGCCGTTTCGCAACCTGTCTGACTGTTTCGGGGTGGTCACCACTCAGCAGCTCAATTGGAAGCCCCTGACTCTTAAGTGAAGAAATGATCTCAGGGGACTCCTCACGAAGTTCATCGCGCAATACCATGACCGCGAGCAGGTTTTCCTCATCACTCAGGTAAACGGCGGTCTCTCCCGGCTCAAGCCGCAGTTCAGGCAGGTCTATGCCCTTTTCCATGACAGAATCGGCGCTCCCCAGCCAGTAGCTTCTGCCCTCGTAATCCCCCGCCATACCCTTACCAGAAACGGCCCTGACTCCAGACATTTCTAACGGTTCATCGGCATGAATCATGATGGCATGTGCAACCGGGTGCTCGGACTGCCTTTCCATGCCAGCAGCAATATTGAGGCATTGCTGACGATCCAGCTCGCCATGGCACTCCACCCTGACCAGCTCGAGCTTGCCCCGCGTCAGGGTGCCAGTCTTATCAAACAGGACATAAGTTGCAGATGCCAGTGTTTCCAGCGCATGCCCACGGGTAGTCAGTATGCCCTTTCGCGTCAGGGCACCCGTTGCTGCAGTTACTGCCGCAGGCGTGGCAAGTGATAAGGCACAGGGACAGGTAATAACCAGGACAGAAATAGTTATCCATAGCGCCTCAGGATTACCCTGAAGGTACCAGTAACCGTAGACGCTAGACGCCACGACAAGCAGTACAGCAACGAACCAGCCGGCCACCCTGTCCGCGAGCATTGCGATCTCGGGTTTTTCAGACTGGGCCCGTTCTAACAACCGAAGAATCGCAGAGAGGGTGGTATCCATACCCAGTTTCTCAACGCGCATGGTCAGAGGACTTTCGATATTGACCGTTCCGCCTACCAGGGCGTCTCGATGTTTCTTAACCAGGGGCAGACTCTCACCAGTCAGCAGCGATTCATCGACGCTACTGGCGCCATCGACAACCATGCCATCTGCCGGAATTGATTCGCCGGGCCTGATCAGAACGAGGTCATCGATCTCAAGATCGCTAACCGGGACCACGTCCTCTTTACCATCGACCAGCCGCGTTGCCGTTGCGGGCATCAGCTTGACCAGTTCTTCTGCCGCCTGCCCTGCCTTGTGTCTGGCCACCATCTCAAGATACCGGCCTACCAGCAGGAAGAAGGTGAACATGGTTACCGAGTCGAAATAGACATGCCCCTGGTTAGAGACGGTTGCCCATGCACTGGCAGTAAAGCCAGCCAGTATGGCGATTGACACGGGCACATCCATGCCCAGCTGCTTGCGTTTCAGGTCACGCCAGGCTGACTGATAAAAGGACAGTGCAGAATAGAAAATGACAGGCGTCGCCATCACCAGGCTGACCCAGCGCATGAAGCGACGCATGGAATCATCCATGCCTTCGTAATCGCCGGCATACATGGCCACCGCAAGCATCATGACCTGCATAGTGCCAAGGCCGGCAATTGCCATACGCCTTAACGCCCTGGATCGCTCTTTCTTCTGCAGCGCTTCCTGCCTGCCCGGATCAAAGGGATGTGCCTGATAACCTATTGAGGCGATAGCCTTAAGGATATCGCTGAGATGAATCTGCCTGTCATCCCATTTCAGCTGAGCCCGATGGGTTGAATAGTTGATTCTGAACTCGATAACACCAGGTAACTCACCCACATGTTTTTCGTTCAGCCAGACACAGGCCGCACAGACTATGCCTTCAAGAATCAAAGAGGCTTCTCTAACATCCCCTTCACCCTGGCGGACAAATGTTTTCTGCAGGGCATCACTATCGTAGAGCTCCATCTCCTTGAGCATGGCAGGAACCAGGTCTCGTGCCTGCTCGGCACTCTCGGTACGATAGCGGTAATAATCTGTCATCCCACTATCGACAATGGCCTGAGCCACGGCCTGACAGCCGGGACAGCACATATCCCGGTCCTCGCCATCGATAACGACATGAAAATGGGTGCCCTCAGGTACAGGCAACCCGCAGTGGTAACACTTCTCTTCGGGCCGATGCGCCATGGAGATCAGGGCTGGCCTGCTTCTATCCTGGTCCAGCCACGAATCTCATGCAGCTGGTCACCTTGCCTGATCAGCAATACCAGGTACCAGCGACCTGCCTGAGGAAAAATATGGGAACTCCTGAACAGGCCTGGGCCCACAGGCTGCATCTCGAAACTGAAATCCTGTCGCTTGTCAGAAGGACGAAGGAACTGACCACTGGCCGATGCGTTGTCCAGCGGGCGGCCGTTTCGGTCTACTACCTGAACCTGAAAAACAGACTCCTTGCCGGCATACGGTTTGACGACAAAGCCCTTGCGAATCTGCCAGCCGCGTTGCCTCTGATCTTCGAGCTGTTTCTGATAATCATTATAGAGCGACTCTTTTTCCTGATAATCATGCGAGACCGTGCCAGGAAAAGCACTCGTGACCGTACGCTGCTCATCGCCACGTGGGCTGATAAATTCGACTACCGCCTGAGACATCCCTTCACGAGAGAGCGTGATTATGATGGCATCAACGGTCGCAATGATAATGAAAAACACCACCATAGTTGCTGGTGCCCAGTGGAACCAACGTCCACTACCCTCATCACCCAGATGCTTACGGATCTCCCAGTGTGTGGTAATGATGCCAAGGATATAAGGCAGCACCCCAAACAGCGCAAAGTGAATGGCGAAGACATCCATGCCCGGCCAGTTCAGGATTGAGTAAGGGATATAAACGCCCATCACGGCCATAAACATGATTAAAGCCACCTGCTTACCCTGCATACGCGTAAGGCTGTATAGCAGGGAAAAGCCAATGAGAATAAGACTCAGACCGATGGCAAGGCTGATCAGGATATTGGGCATATTATTCACGAATAAAGAAATTGGCCGGGAATTCTATCCTTTCAAGCTCGGTTTGCCCAATAGGTTCAGCAATAAACTGGAATTGCTGGCGTTTTGGTGTTGTTGGTGTAGGTAATGCCTTGACCCTGGCGAGGATACGCACATTCTTCTCTGGCTTGATGGTGACCTCCCTGAACCGCCCAAAATCGACCTCGGCGCCTTCCAGCCCCTTGATATCCAGCCTCACAGTTACTTTTTCCATCGTCTTGTTATTGACCTTGAGCTCGTAACTGTTCTGAATCTCACCACTGGAGAGGGTCACAAAGAGCGGCTGCCTGACCTTACGCACATGCAGGTCCATGGGCGCCTGTGTGGCCATACTCCAGACCGTCAGTGTTAGTACGATCGCGATGGCGATACCGTAACCAATGGTTTTCCATTTCAGGAAGCGCGTCTTACCCCCTTCAAGTTCCTTTTCAGAGGTATAGCGAACGAGTCCACGCTCCCAGCCCATGCCATCCATGATCGTATCGCAGGCATCTATGCACAAACCACAATGGATACAGCCAATCTGCAGGCCATTACGGATATCGACTCCTGTTGGACAGACCTGCACGCACATACCGCAGTCGATACAGTCACCAACGCCCTTCGACTCACGATCTTCCTGGGTCTTCAGACCCTTGCCCACCTTGCCTCTGCCTTTTTCACCCTCGCCTCGTTTCTCATCGTAAGAAACTATCAGGGTGTCATGATCAAACATGACCGTCTGAAAGCGCGAGTACGGGCACATGTAGATACAGACCTGTTCACGTGCCAGACCCGCCATGACATAGGTGGTGGTCATCAGAAAGAAAGTCGTGAAATAGGCCGGAAATGGTGCAGTGCCGGTAAAGAAGTCCCTGGTCAGGTCCGGTGCATTACCCCAGTACATAACGAATGAGAAACCGGTCATGAAAGCCAGCAATAACCACAGAATGTGGGTGAACCCGATTTTACGAATCCTTTCCCCGTTCCAGGGCTGCTTGGCGAGCCTGATCCTGGCCGGACGTTCACCCTGGACCAGCCTTTCGATCATGATATAGGCATCGGTCCATAGCGTCTGGAAACAGAAGTAACCACAGAAGACACGACCGGCAATCCCCGTCACCATAAACAGCAAAAGAGCGGCCAGCATCAGGAATCCAGCCAGCCAGAAGATATCCTGGGGATGAACCGTCAGGTTAAAGATATGAAACAGCCGCCCCTCAAGATCAAATACGATCGCCTGGTTGGGACCTACCGGACGCTCCCAGCGTAACCATGGCAACAGAAAGAAGGTGGCGTATGCCACGATCAGGATACTCGTTTTAAGCGTCCTGAATTTTCCCTTCACTGAACGGGGGAAGATGGCCTCTCTTTCTTTGTATAGAACGTCATCTGCGTCAGCCATGATTGATATTCCTCAATTTTACTTTGTTCCAGAAACGACAAAGCCAGGCAGCTTTCACTGCCTGGCCCTGTGCGGGTAGTACTGTAACTTAGAGCTTACTGACCACCGGCCAGGCTATAAGTATATACGGTTAACAGCTTGATTGTCGCATCGGAAAGACGACCTTCCCAACCGGGCATCTGACGCTGTATACCGTTTTTCACAACATATTCAACTGCATCCTGCTTGGTAGCATAATCAGCACCACCAGGCACATCTGCGACCGTCCAGATCTTGTCGGTCAGGTTCGCAGAACCGAGCGCCTTAAGCCCCTTGCCTTCCTTGGTGTGGCAGGTATAACAACCGCCAGCTGGACCCTGGAAGATCTCTTCACCGCGGGCGATGCTCTCTGCATCTCCACCGGCTTCACCCGACATATTCAGTACATAGGCAGACACGTCTGCAATCTGACCTTCATCGAGGGTGCTGCCGAAGGCAGTCATATAACCATTACGGCCTTTAACCAGGGTCTGGTAAATATCCTTGATATCGCCACCCCAAAGCCAGGCATCATCTACCAGGTTAGGGAACAGACCCATCACGCCGTTACCACCAGTTCCATGACATGCGGCACAGTTATCAGCGAAGGCTACCTTACCCATAGAACGGACAAAGGCCATCTTGTCTGGATCAGACAGGATCTCTTCGTATGAAGAGTTAGTGATTTTTTCAAGGTATTCGCGCTGCTTAACCGCTTCTTCACCAGTCTGCAGTTCCTGCTGAAGCAGTGCACGCATGTTCCAGTGGGTAGTAATTTCCTTGCCATCACCTGTCTTGTAGGTGATCTCTTTAATACCCGTCGTATAGCCAGTTCCTACAGGCCATGCTGGGTACAAAATCCAGTAAACAATTGCAAACACGCAGGTGGCGTAGAAAGTCCAGACCCACCATTTTGGAAGCGGATTGTTGTACTCCTGGAGATCACCATCATCCCAGGCATGACCCGTGGTCTGTACCTTTTGCTTTTCAGTTTCGCTCATCGTCTTTTACCGATTCATTCTCTGAAGTGTTATCTGTATCGTCATCGAAAGGCATGTACTTATACGATTCGAGGCGCGCAGAACGTTTTTTGTTGGTAAATACGTACAGCAGTATGCCGATAAATGTCGTGAAGAAGATCAGCAACGCAGTAATCTTGCTGTTACCCAAGTCAGTGATCCAGTTCCAGGCTTCTGCCACGTATTCCCCCAGCCGTCAGGCCGGCGCCCGAAGGCGCCAGTCTATTAACGGAATTCTACGAAGTAGCTTTCGTCGTACTGATTGAAGTCAACCATGGTGCCAAGTACCTGCAGGTAAGCAACCATAGCGTCCATCTCGCTCAGCTTGTCAGGGTTTCCATCATAGTTACCCTGCTTTGCCTGATCGATGACAAGCTGTTCTGCCTTGCGGATATCCAGCTTCTTGGCAACTTCCTCACCAAAACGCTTGACGTTGTTGTCGTACTCTTCATTCGTCAGAGAGTAAGGAACGCCAACCTTTTTCAGCGCACGCATGCGATCAGCAACATCAGCATAGGCAAGTTCGTTTTCCTGCAACCATGGGTAGTTAGGCATGATTGACTCAGGTACAACAGAACGTGGAGCGATGAGATGCTGTGTCTGCCAGGCATTAGAGTACTTACCACCAACACGAGCGAGATCAGGGCCAGTACGCTTGGAACCCCACTGGAACGGATGCCCGTACTGAGACTCGGCCGCCAGTGAATAATGCCCATAGCGCAGGTCTTCATCACGGAAAGGACGAATCATCTGCGAGTGGCAGAGGAAACAACCTTCGCGTACATAGATGTCACGACCCAGCTGCTCCAGAGGAGAGTAAGGATGAACTGCTTCAAAGCCGTCCTTGGTCCTTACATCTTCGATGGTCTCATCGATGTAGAACAGCGGAACGATCTCAACCAGACCACCAATACTGATTACCACCAGGGTAAGTACGATCAGCAGGCCGGCATTCGTTTCTATACTTTCATGTTTAAGCATTCTTAATTACTCCCGCGACATTAAGCGCTTGCAGTTGCAGTGCCAGCCTGAGCCTCGGCCTGCGCGCGCTTGGCGCCAATAATTGTCATGGCAATGTTGAAGCCCATGGTCAGGATACCTGTCACAAAGAAGGCACCACCCAGTGCACGAACAACCAGCGGCCAGTGCATGAAGGTTACTGACTCAACAAATGTATATGCCAGGTTGCCGTAGTCATCGAAAGCACGCAGCAGCAGACCCTGGCCGATACCAGATACCCACATAGAAGTGATGTACAGGATGATACCAATGGTCGCCAGCCAGAAGTGAACGTAGATCAGCTTCTTGCTGAAGATCTCAGTGTCATACAGACGCGGGATCATGTGGTACATCGAACCGAATGAAACCATGGCTACCCAGCCCAGAGCACCTGAATGAACATGACCAACAGTCCAGTCAGTGTAATGTGACAGGGCGTTAACGCTCTTCAGTGACATCATCGGACCTTCGAAGGTCGACATACCGTAGAAGGAAAGCGAGGTGATCATGAACAGCATGATTGGATCGCTACGCAGCTTATCCCAGGCACCTGAAAGGGTCATGATGCCGTTGATCATACCGCCCCATGAGGGCATCAGCAGCAGGATAGAGAATGTTGCTGCCAGTGTTGAAGTCCAGTCAGGGATCGCAGTCCAGTGCAGGTGATGGGTACCAACCCACATGTACAGGAAGACCAGGGCCCAGAAGTGGATGATCGACAGGCGATAAGAATAAACCGGACGACCAGCCTGCTTGGGTACGAAGTAATACATCATGCCCAGGAAGGCCGCTGTCAGGAAGAAGCCTACGGCGTTATGACCATACCACCACTGTGTCATTGCATCCTGTGCACCGGCAAACAGCGAGTAAGACTTCATGGTGAACAGGTCAACAGGCATCGCCAGGTTGTTGAAGATATGCAGCAGTGCTGTCGCCAGGATAAAGGCCATGTAGAACCAGTTAGCTACATAAATATGTGGCTGTGAGCGACGACGCAGGGTCTGTACATAAACAGTGAAATAGGCAATCCAGACCACGGCAATAGCGATATCCAGAGGCCATTCAAACTCAGCATATTCCTTACCCTGAGAGTAACCCAGCATGTAGGAGATAGCGCCAGCTGCAACACCTACCTGCCAGCCCCAGAAGGTGAAGTTGGCCATGAAGTCACTCCACAGGCGGGTCTGACAGGTGCGCTGTACCACATAATAAGATGTGGCAAACAGGGCGCTACCGCCAAAGCCGAAAATAACCAGCGTGGTGTGAACAGGACGAAGACGTCCAAATGTAATGTATGGATTGTCGAAGTTGAGGAATGGGAAGGCCAGCTCAGACGCGATATACGTACCAGCGGACATGCCCAGAATACCCCAGACCAGAGCCATTATGGCGAACTTCTTTACAATCTCGTAGTTGTACTGCTGAGCAGAACCTACTGATGTGGAGGCCATGTTAAATACCCCTGTTAAACCCTAGTTGAGTTGAATGTAAGTAATTTTTAGCCCGCGAACGATACAGCAAATTACCCTACAAGCCAAGATGAAATGTGTGATTTCACACACCCAAAAAAACAAAATCAGCCTATATTTACCGAGTTATTTGCTCAGCTTTAGACCTGAAAGCGGTATTTTTACTACACCTTCAGAATCACCGGATATGGCCGCAGGACGCAGGGCATGGCCATAAACCACCTCATAGCTGAGTGGGAATCTGCCCTCCTCGTCTCGTAATTCTTCATAGGCCTCAACCATCGCCTGCCAGCGTGTTTTCCCCATGAGCCCATCGCGCCTGCCGACAATATGATTAACCGCACCAATCTGCCTCAGGCTATCAACCAGGTCCCTTACCGAATCGTAATAAAGCACAACGCGCTCCACATCCATGACCACATCAGCAAAACCACTGCCGACGAGGGCATCACCGACATGATGCATATCCATAAACTGATTCACGTGGGGTAACCCATCGACCTGCGCCCAGCAGTGGCGTAGTTCCTTCAATGTATCCGGCCCCAGTGTTGAGAAGAAAAACAGACCCCCGCTCCTCAGCACCCTGGCGGCCTCCCTGAAGGCACCACCAGGATCAGGACACCATTGCAGTGTCAGGCTGGAGAACATCAGGTCTATCGTGTCTGAGCGCACTGGCAGGGCCTCCAGGTCTCCAGCTGCAAGCATCGGGCGCCGCCAGAACCTGCTGCGGCGCCGGGCCTCTGCCACCATACCCTCAGCAAAATCGACACCCAGCACCTGCGCTTTACGATAGCGCCGCTCCAGCTCGCGCAAGGCCATCCCTGTACCGCAGCCAACATCCAGAACACGTCTGGGCTCAAGCCTGATGAACTCAAGTCGTTCGAGCATCTCAGTCAGGACCTGCTTTTGCAGCCCGGCCGATGCCTCATACGTGGCAGCCGCCTTACTGAAGGAACGCTGCACCAGGGCCTTATCCAAATTCTGGGTATCAGACGACATGCGTATGCAACCACTCTATAAAGCGTTCTGGGTGGGTCAGAAAGGGCACGTGCCCCGCAGCCGGGATAACCTGGACATCCACTTTACTTTCCGCCCCCTCGTACGCCTTTGCCAGCGAAACGGGGACCAGGGTATCTTTGCCACCAAGCAGCATCGACACGGGTACGCCCGGGGCATCTAGCACGGAACGAAGATCAACCTGCTCCAGCATGCGCAGACCGGGCGCTAAAGCATCCGGATCTGGCGGATACGCCTGCATTTGCGAACGCAATTCAGCGATCAGACCTCTTGCATCTGGCATCCCCCTGAGCTGAAGACTCAGAAATCGTTTCAATGTCGCCTGGTAATCCGAAACCAGGCCTGCCCTGAACGTATCGAACACGGCAGCGTCAATACCATAAGTCCAGCCATCCCTGCGTACAAAGCAGGGAGAACTGGCGACCAGTGACAGGCCTGTTACCCGTCCGGGAAATCGCTGGGCAAAGCGCAGCGCGATCAGACCACCCAGCGACCACCCCAGCAAATGCGCTTTCTCAGGCAGAACCCGATCCAGATATTCTACGCAGCCCTCGATGCCCTCCATTGACACACCGGTGTTTCGACCATGCCCGGGGAGGTCGACGAGCTCAACCCGGTAGCGCTCAGTCAGGGCTGGCACCAGGCAGCCCCATACTGCAGAACTCATAGCCCAGCCATGCAACAGTGCCAGGACAGGCCGCTGGTCATTAAATGCGGGTACGGATGTCATAGTTTCCATTCTTGCGTATGATTCTGGGCGTACATTCTCGTGAGCCTGGACATGCTATTCGACGCCCTTTTGATTGTATCCGCCTACCTCATCGGATCAGTTTCCACCGCCATTATCACATGCAAGCTCATGGGTTTGCCTGATCCACGTACCACCGGCTCTAATAATCCCGGGGCGACCAATGTGCTGCGACTTGGCGGAAAAAAGGCAGCAATCATCACGCTCGCAGGAGACCTCATCAAGGGCCTGCTACCCACCCTTGTTGCCGTCGTCCTCGGCCGAGAAGAGTACGCGGTGGCCCTGACCGGCCTGGCTGCCTTCCTGGGGCATCTCTATCCGGTTTTCTTTGGCTTCAAAGGCGGCAAAGGTGTCGCTACTGCGCTGGGTGTTTATTTTGGGATGACCTGGCTAGCCGGAACCCTGTTCGTCTGCCTGTGGCTGATCATGGCCACCATCACCCGCATTTCATCCCTGTCTGCCCTGACAGCCACTGTGGCGATGCCTTTATTTTTCTTTTATCAGGAGGGGCCGGGCTGGATGAGTGCCGCGACCGGCGTCATGGCCATCCTGATTTACTGGCGACACCGCAGCAATATCCGCAACATCTTCGATGGAAGCGAAAAAAAGATCGGCCACCGGGACTAGGTGTTTAATTCGTTCAGAGGCCACCTCGGCCTGGCGATCAGGGCCGCGTCTCCACGCGCACCATTCTTGTAATGCCTGAGGCCGGCAAGGGCTATCATTGCGCCATTATCCGTACAGAACTCCATGCGCGGGAAAAACACCTGGGCGCCTTCCTTGCGAACCATTGTCTGTAACGCAGACCTGAGGTGCCGATTAGCGCTAACACCCCCGGCCACCACCAGCCTTGTGGCTCCATACTCGCGAAGGGCGCGACGGCACTTAATCATTAACGTTTCCACCACCGCCTGCTCAAATGCCAGGGCAATATCCGCCTTATCCTGCATGCTGCCCTCTACACCTTTTATTGTGTTCAGGGCAAATGTCTTCAGGCCACTGAAGCTAAAATCCAGACCTGGCCGATCCGTCATGGGGCGGGGAAAACTAAAACGCCCACCTTCGCCCTGTTCGGCAAGCTTCGCCAGTTCCGGCCCACCGGGATACCCCAGGCCCAGCAGCTTGGCCGTCTTATCAAACGCCTCACCAACGGCATCATCGAGACTATCACCTAGCAATTCATAGTCACCCAGCCCCTCGACCCTGACCAGCTGGGTATGCCCACCTGAGACCAGCAGGGCGATAAAGGGAAACTCCGGGGGATCTTCTTCCAGCATCGGCGCAAGCAGATGCCCCTCCATATGGTGCACCGGAAGCACAGGGATACCCCATGACCAGCCAAGGCCGCGTGCCAGCATGGCACCCACGAGCAGGGCTCCGACAAGGCCTGGTCCTGCTGTGTAAGCAATTGCGTCAATTTCTTCCGGCTTCGTGCCCGCTTCATCAAGGACCTGGTCCACCAGTGGCAGCAATTTACGCACATGATCACGCGAGGCCAGCTCTGGCACGACACCACCGTATTCGGCATGCTCAGCGACCTGAGAAAACAGCGCGTGCGCGAGCAGACCGCGCTTTTCGTCGATCAGGGCCACACCAGATTCATCGCAGGAGCTTTCGATCCCCAGGATTCGCGTCACGTACAGACCTTGCTTGAGTAAAAACGCGCATCTTCTCATCCCTGAAAATTTTTGCAATTTTGAATTGGGTGTCTATAATGCGCGGTTCCCTGCAGCCTGTTTACGGGCTGTCTGAAACTAATTTGGCACGATATACATATTTAAGGATTGGTGATTTTAATGCCTAGCGTACGCGTTAAAGAAAACGAGCCGTTTGACATTGCCCTGCGCCGCTTCAAGCGCAGCTGCGAAAAAGCTGGCGTTCTGACTGAAGTCCGCCGCCGCGAGTTCTACGAAAAGCCGACTGAAATCCGTAAGCGCAAGAAAGCTGCGGCCGTTAAACGCCACATGAAGCGCCTTTCAAAGGATATTACTCGTCGTACTCGCATGTACTAGGGCCCCGGCAAATGTCGGACTCTACTGCTGACCTGAAACTATCCATTACGGCCGACATGAAGACGGCCATGAAGGCTGGCGACAAGGAGCGCCTGGGCACCATTCGCCTGATCCTGTCAGCCATAAAACAGCAGGAAGTAGATACCAGGAAGGATCTGTCTGACACCGATATCATTGCGCTGCTCGACAAGATGACCAAGCAGCGTCGTGAATCCATTGAGCAGTACACCAAAGCCGGCCGAGATGACCTGGCCGCAAAAGAAGAATCTGAACTCGAGGTTATCCGGGAATACCTGCCCAGCCAGCTTTCCGAGGCAGAAATTGCTGACCTGATTGACGAAGCCATTCGTTCTACTGGCGCTGAATCAATGCGGGACATGGGCAAGGTAATGGGTATCCTTAAGCCTCAGATGCAGGGCCGAGCAGACATGAGTACAGTCAGCGGACTGATTAAAGATCGTCTCTCCTGACAGGCCAGGCCCTGATCAGGGCATATCACAGAGCAGGTGAACTATGGCTAACCCGATGCAGTTCCTCGAAATCTCCCGCCAGGATCCTGAGAAGACCTCGGCAGAGATTCGCAGAAAAGAATTCAACGAAATCTATGGTCAGTTCGATCCACAGACCGCATCTAGCCAGGCTGGACGCTGCCTGGAATGTGGCAACCCGTACTGCGAATGGAAGTGCCCTGTACATAACTACATCCCTAACTGGCTCAAACTCATTTCGGAAGGCAACCTGTTCGAGGCTGCTGAACTTTCGCATAAGACCAATTCATTACCAGAGATCTGTGGGCGCGTATGTCCTCAGGACAGACTATGTGAAGGCGCCTGCACCCTGAACGATGGCTTCGGCGCAGTCACCATCGGTTCAATTGAGAAATACATCACCGATACTGCTACCGCCCAGGGCTGGAAACCCGACCTGTCGCATGTGGTCGACACCGGTAAAACAGTCGCCATCATAGGGGCCGGCCCCGCTGGGCTGGGCTGCGCCGACATCCTTGCGCGAAATGGCGTCAAACCTATTGTCTACGACAAATATCCCGAGATTGGCGGACTGCTGACCTTCGGTATCCCTCCCTTCAAACTGGAAAAAGAGGTCATTGCCAATCGCCGGGCCATGATGGAAGAGATGGGGGTGAAATTTGTTCTGAATACCGAGATCGGCAAGGATATTCCTTTCCAGAACATTATCGATGAACATGATGCCGTGTTCCTGGGCATGGGTACTTACACCTACATGAAAGGTGGCTTTCCCGGTGAAGACCTGCCTGGCGTTTACGATGCCCTGCCTTTTCTGATCTCAAACATCAATCGCCTCATGGGCTTTGAAAAAAGCGCAGACGATTTCATTGATATGAAAGACCAGCGCGTCGTGGTCCTGGGTGGTGGCGATACCGCCATGGACTGCAATCGCACCTCTATTCGACAGTCTGCCAGCTCAGTAACCTGCGCCTACCGTCGTGACGAGGCGAATATGCCGGGTTCTGCCAGAGAGGTTCAGAATGCCAAGGAAGAAGGCGTCGAGTTTCTCTGGAATCGCCAGCCGGTAGAAATTGTAGGCGATGGCAAGGTGGAAGGCGTCAAAGTCATCACCACCAAACTGGGAGAACCGGATGAGCGCGGCAGACGCCGCCCGGAACCGATCCCCGGTTCAGAGGAAACCATTCCTGCCGACCGCGTCATCATTGCATTCGGCTTCCGCCCGAGCCCTTCCGACTGGTTCAGCGACTTTAATATTGAGCTTGATGAATGGAATCGCGTAAAAGCCCCTCAATCAGGAGAATTCAGCTACCAGACCAGTAACGAAAAGGTCTTTGCTGGAGGAGACATGGTCAGAGGTTCCGACCTGGTTGTGACTGCCGTTTATGAAGGGCGAAACGCCGCCGAGGGCATCCTCGACTACCTGAAAGTCTAAAAGAATAATGACTGAACTGAAAAACGACCTTTTCCTTCGGGCCCTGCTGCGCGAACCTGTTGAGCGCACACCAATCTGGGTTATGCGTCAGGCTGGCAGATATCTGCCCGAATATCGGGAAACCCGGGCAAAAGCCGGCAACTTCATGAATCTCTGTCAGAATCCTGAACTCGCCTGCGAAGTTACTCTGCAGCCCCTGGAACGCTTTGACCTGGATGCCGCCATCCTCTTTTCAGATATTCTGACAATCCCGGATGCTATGGGCCTGGGTTTGTACTTTGCTGAAGGTGAGGGTCCCCATTTTGAACGCCCTGTACGTTCAGCAGCCGACATTGAGGCCCTGCCAGTTCAAGATCCTGAAGACAGTCTCGGCTATGTCATGGATGCCGTTCGCGTCATCCGCAGGGAATTGAAAGGCCGTGTGCCTTTGATTGGCTTTTCAGGCAGCCCCTGGACACTGGCGACCTACATGGTAGAAGGCAAGAGCAGCAAGGACTTTGCCCTGACCAAGGCCATGATGTACGACCAGCCAGCCCTGTTGCATAAACTTCTGGATAAAATCACCCGGTCTGTAATTACCTATCTACAGGCCCAGATTGCCGCCGGCGCGCAGGCTGTGCAGGTCTTTGATACCTGGGGAGGCAGCCTGACACCTGCTGCCTACAGAGAGTTTTCACTCCAGTATATGCAGCGAATCGTCGAGGCAATGCCTAAAGAACACGAAGGTCGCAGGGTACCCGTCATCCTCTTTACCAAGGGTGGCGGCCAGTGGCTGGAGGCAATCAGTGCGACTGGCTGTGATGCAGTTGGGCTGGACTGGACAACTGATCTTGCTGACGCACGTGCGCGTGTGGGAGATAAAGTCGCCCTGCAGGGAAACCTTGATCCCAGCGTACTTTATGCAAGCCCGGAAACCATCCAGAAACATGTTGCCCAGTGCCTAGCCAGCTTCGGCAAGGGCTCAGGCCATGTATTCAATCTTGGGCATGGTATTCACCAGCACATCAACCCAGAACATGTAAAGACACTGGTTGATTCAGTCCACGAACTCAGCATCGAATACCACGACTGATCAGGAACTACGCGCGCTCTCACGATAGCAGGGCCCGTACCTCATCAAGCGAGGCCCTCTTCATAGGTCGCCCATCAACTGGGCTCAGGGGTGCCTGCCGTATGGCGTTTGGGGGGAAAACGATCAGTTCGAACGATGCATCTCCTGCATAAAAGCGCATCACCGGATAGTACTCATACTCGCGCCCCAGCTTAAACCTACGCTCCGCACTCTCGTAAGGAATCTGATGCTCAATTAGCGAGAGAACTATGTCTTTGGGCGAATCCGCGAATAGATGGAGCTCAACAACTGAATCAGCATGCGCGCTGCCTGACAGCACCGGACCCGCAAGTCGAGGATCATGCCGCTCAAATACCTGCATCGCCTCGATGGCCGCAGATCTCAGGCGATGCAGGTCATCCTCTAGATCCGGACTATAGAGCCGCTGTTGCTCCAGAAGGGCCTGCTCGACTTCAAGGTTAGAAGGCAATCCCGTTTTGGCATCCATGCCGAGCCGCTCCGCTGCACGTTTTTTTGCTGCCAGATAATCACGGTTACTCTGGGTACTGAGAATACGCGCAGCTTCCTGGGCAATCAGAACCCTCTTCTGATCTAGGTGTCTGGGCACAACGCTTCCCCGATTAAAACAGTTGCTCAGGCATCTCCGGACCGTCAGTCCCTATGACCGTAGAAGGACTGCGCACATCCTGACTTTCTTCAACAGGCACCAGAGATTCTCTGAAAGTCTCGAAGATCGGGCTTGGTGTATTAGGACCTGCCAGCAATCCATTTTCCGGATCAATACGAACAGTTACCAGCCCATCGGGCTGCTCCAGTGTGCGCTCAGGGACGCCATCCAGGGCTGTCCTCATATAGTCCACCCACAGGGGTAGTGCCGCGCTGGCCCCAGCCTCACGATTACCCAGCGGTTTGAGCCGATCGAAGCCTATCCAGACCGTGGTGACAACATCGGCGTTGTAACCACTGAACCAGGCATCCTTCTGGTCATTGGTTGTACCTGTCTTGCCAGCAAGGTCATTTCGTCCCAGCGCCATCGCCTTACGGCCGGTGCCAAAACGCACCACATCTTTCATCATGCTGACTGTCTGGTAAGCATTCTCGACACTGATCATCCTTGGCGCGGGATCCAGCATCTGTATCTCATCCACAACCAACCCATCTTCGGGAGACTCCGCAAGGATTTCGCTCGGCTCTGGCTCAACAACGTCTTCGGGGAGATCCGTCAGCTCAAGGCGAACCGAGTCAGGCTCACTTGCCCGGCAGGGAGCTTCACAGGCACCGAGGGGTCGGGCTGTATAAATCTGCTCTTCCTCTGGACCTTTGATAGACGCGATAAAATAAGGCTGGACCAAATACCCGCCATTTGCGAATACAGCATAACCCCTGGCCAGCTCCAATGGCGTGACGGTACCACTGCCAAGGGCTAGCGAGAGATCAGCTGGAAGCCTGGAGGTATCGAATCCGAATTTGCCTGCATGTTTCAGGGCATAGCGAATACCAATAGATCGCAGCAGACGGATAGAAACCAGGTTTCTGGACTTGGTCAGCGCCACCCGGAGCCGGGTTGGCCCGTAAAAACGCCCGCTGTAGTTCTCTGGCCGCCAGGTCCCTTCCAGCGCAGAATCCTCAAATACAACTGGCGCATCATTAATGATACTGGCGGGGGTGAAATCCTTATCCAGGGCGGCAGAATAGATAAATGGCTTAAAACTTGACCCAGGTTGACGCTGCGCCTGAACGGCGCGGTTAAATTTACTGGCGTAAAAATCGTACCCACCAGTCAGCGCAAGTATGGCCCCATCATCCGCCCTGAGAGAGACAAGGGCACCCGAAACCTCGGGCACCTGTGCAAGCACCCAGGCTGGCTCACTAGTCTTGACCTCCTTACCATCTTTTTCCTGAACACGCTCTACTGATGACCAGCGCACACGGATCATATCCCCTGGCTTCACAACATCAGAGGCCGCCTTAAGCTCAGGCCCCATAGAGTTTTCGTTTATATAAGTACGCGCCCAGGCTATCCCTTCCCAGGGAATCTCTTCAGAACGCCCCTCACCCAGGTAGAACTCTACTTTCTTATCTTCAACCGTGGTGACCAGTGCCGGTAACAGCTCTCCTATCTTCCCCTTTGCTTTAAGGAGGCCATCCCAGGTCTCTGCCTCTGGCTGCATCTCAAGGTCAACATGCCCTATAACACCACGATAGCCATGCCTCATATCGTAGTCATGCAGACCTTTACGTACCGCATGATTAGCCGATGCCTGCAGATCAGCCCTGATAGTGGTGTATACATTAAAGCCATTGCTATAGGCCTCATCACCATACTGCTCAACCATATAGGCCCTGACCATCTCCCCAACATAGGGGGCAGATACCTCAAGTTCAGGACTATGAAGGCCCGCAGTTAAGGACGCAGCAACTGATTCCTCATAGGACACCTGGTCAATGAAGCCGAGATCGTACATACGGGACAAGACATAATCCCTGCGCACCTGCGCTCGCTCAGGATTCACAATGGGATGAAACCGTGACGGCGCTTTCGGAAGACCAGCAATCATTGCTATCTGTGGCAGCGTCAGACTATTAACATCAACGCCGTAATAAACCTGTGCCGCAGCCCCGACCCCATAGGCGCGATTGCCCAGGTAGATCTTATTCACATAGAGCTCAAGAATTTCGTCTTTTGTGAGTTCCTTCTCAATTTTGAAGGCGAGGAACATCTCGCGAATCTTTCTGCGGTATGTTTTTTCAGGACTAAGGAAGAAATTCTTGGCGACCTGCATGGTTATAGTGCTCGCGCCCTGGGTCTTCTTCCCGGTGAGGACGAGGTTGAGACCAGCCCTGATTACACCCTGATAATCGACACCCGGATGCTCGTAAAAACGGTCATCTTCCGCCGCCAGAAAGGCCTGCACCATTGCCTGAGGCAGCTCATCGATACTGACAGGAATACGGCGCTTTTCTCCATACTCGGCAAGCAAAAGGCCTTCATGGCTATAAACACGGAGGGGGACCTGTAAACGCACTTCCTTGAGTTTTTCGACCTCAGGTAGCTCTGGAGCAATCACCCAGTATGCACCAATGACTGTAATGATGCCGACCAGAACCAACCCGAGCAGGGAGGCGACACCCCACCAGAACAACTTACCTATTATTTTCATGCGCTTAGACAAGGAAACCGTTTAAAACCCTCGAACGAGGCGAGATGGTATGAAACATGAAATTTGACCGAGTAACAAGTTTTTCAATTTATGCTAGTATTTTTATATAGTTGGAGCTAGTATCTAACAAAACAAAATACATATGCTATGTAACCACTGGGGATAAAGGGAAAAATCGTGCTTTCGCTCAGCAAGAAAAAACCACCCGTATTGGGCATTGATGTCAGCTCGACATCCGTCAAGATTGTTGAACTCAGCCAGAGCGGTGATAAATTTCGTGTCGACAGCTATGCCGTCGAGCCCTTACCTGCCAATGCTGTTGTTGAAAAGAACATCGCCGAGGTCGAGGCTGTTGGGGAAACCATCAGCAAGGCCCTGAAACGTTCGAACATTAAAAACAAGAATGCTGCCCTCGCCGTACCCGCGTCCGCGGTGATTACCAAGGTCATCACCATGCCAGCGAACCTAAGCGAACAGGACCTGGAAAGCCAGATCCAGCTTGAGGCAGACCAGTATATTCCCTACGCCCTGGAAGAAGTGAACCTGGATTTCGAGGTCATCGGGCCAACGGAAAACAATCCGGAAACTGTTGATGTGCTTCTGGCCGCATCCCGCACAGAGAATGTCGACCTGCGTGTAGCCGCATCCGACATTGCCGGACTGACCACCCGCCTGATCGATATCGAATCCTACACTCTTGAGAATGCCTACTCGCTCATAGAGCCTGACACCAAAGGCCGCGTCGTGGCTATCGTCGATGTTGGCGCAACCATGACCAACATTAACGTTATCGCCGATAACCAGCTTATTTATAACCGCGAACAGCCTTTCGGTGGCAAGCAGCTCACCGAAGAGATCATGCGTCGCTACGGCCTTTCATATGAAGAGGCTGGACTTGCCAAGAAAGAAGGCAGCCTTCCTGATAACTACGTTCCTGAGGTACTGGAGCCCTTCAAGGAAACCATGGCTCAGCAGGTACATCGCTTCCTGCAGTTCTTCTATGCCGCAAGCCAGTACAACTCTGTCGATCAGCTAGTCCTCGCGGGTGGTTGCGCAGCGATACCTGGCATCGATGAGTTGATTGAATCTCGTGTTGGCGTAGAAACCACGATTGCCAATCCATTTACGCATATGAATATGAGCTCACGCATTAACCAACAGAAGCTTAGTAACGATGCCCCATCGCTAATGATTGCATGCGGCCTTGCGATGAGGAGCTTTGACTGATGGCACATATCAACTTACTCCCCTGGCGTGAAGAACGCCGAAAAGAAAAGCAGCGGGAATTCCTGGTCTTCCTTGGTTTTACAGCTGCATTAGCGGCCATTCTGGTATTTTTCGTTCACGTCCAGGTGCAGGGCATGATCTCCTACCAAAATGCCCGTAACACTTATTTGCAGAATGAAATCAAGATTCTTGATAAACGCATCGCTGAGATAAAGAAACTTGAACAACAAAAGGCGGCGCTTATCGAGCGCATGAAAATTGTTGAAGAGCTTCAGGCCAGCAGGCCTGGTGTTGTGCATATGTTTGACCAGCTCGTATCAACACTGACTGAAGGCAACTATCTCGTCACAGTTACACAAAAGGGATCGAAACTAACACTCGAAGGACAGGCTGATTCAAATGCCCGTGTTTCTTCTTATATGAATCAGCTAGATGATTCTGACTGGT
>JAAUXZ010003877.1_pt1 | contig 24581 bp, 21 predicted proteins | sample 7278131 | NCBI WGS metagenome assembly JAAUXZ01 (sample SAMN14350119, study PRJNA611818) | marine sediment metagenome | isolation source: surface marine sediment (3m) | place: French Polynesia: Moorea | collected 2018-08 | reverse complement strand
GACCTGCCGTAACGTCACGTTACGGCAGGTCGTCGATTAGTGACGGATCCTTGATCGGCTCGATGAGATCCTGCGGGCTGACTTCGAGCGCGAGTGCCGTTGCGCTCGCCGTGTAGATCGACGAGTAGGTACCGACGATGATGCCAACGATCAGCGCGATCGAGAACGGCGCGATCGACTCGCCGCCCAGCAGCAACAGGGCGACCAGCACGAGCAGGGTCGTGATACCGGTGATCAGGGTTCGCGCGAGCATCTCGTTGATCGAGACGTTCATCGCCTCCTCGGCGGAGAGGCCGCGAAGCCCGAAGAAGTTCTCGCGGATGCGGTCGAACGCGACGACGGTGTCGTTGAGCGAGTAGCCGATGACCGCGAGGACAGCGGCGACAACCGTCAGGTCGAAGGGCAATCCGAAAACCGAGAAAAAGCCGACGGTGACGATGGCGTCGTGAGCCAGGGCCGCGACGGCGCCGGCCGAGAACTTCCACTGGAAGCGGATCATCACGTAAACGAAGATCATCAGCAGCGCAACGACCATCGCGAGCGCGCCGCGCTCGGCCAGCTCGCTGCCGACCTGCGCGCTGACGAACTCGACGCGCCTGAGCTCGATCGTCTCGCCGCCGGCCTGCAAGGTCTGCTGCAGCTGCTCGCGAACCTCGCTCGCCTCGGTGCCCGGCTGTGGCGGCAAGCGCACCAGCACGTCGGTGTCGCGGCCGAACTGCTGAACCTGCGCATCGTCAAAGCCTGCGGCCGCGAGATTGCCGCGGATATCCTCCAGGTTTGCCGCCTGCGGGTAACCGACCTCGAGGAGGATACCGCCGGTGAAATCGATACCGAACTCGAGGCCCCGCGTCGCAAGCGACGCGAGAGAGACGATAACCAACACGGCCGAGAGCGCGAGCGCGACCTTGCGCCTTCCTGAGCCGAGGAAGTTGATGTTGGTCTTGTCCTTGATGAGTCTCATGCAGCGGTTCCTAGATCGGCAGCGAATCGAGTTTGCGCCCGCCGAACACGAGGTTGACGATCGCGCGCGTACCGACGATCGCCGTGAACATCGACGTGATGATGCCGAGCATCAGCGTTATTGCGAAGCCCTTGATCGGCCCGGTACCTACGCCGAACAGCACTATTGCAGCGATCAGCGTCGTGATGTTCGCGTCCGTGATCGACGAAAGGGCTTTCTCGTAACCGGAATGGATCGCGGCTTGCGTCGACGAACCCGCCGACAGCTCCTCGCGTATTCGCTCGAATATCAGCACGTTGGCGTCAACGGCCATACCGACGGTCAGTACGATGCCGGCGATGCCGGGCAAGGTCAGTGATGCGCCCAGTACGGAGAGCATCGCCACGATGAACACGAGGTTGGACAGCAGCGCTACGTTAGCGATAAGACCGAAGCCGCGGTAGTAAACGACCATGAAAACAATGACCGCGAGAAAGCCGATCTTGATCGCGTTGAAACCCCGATCAATGTTGTCCTGGCCGAGGCTCGGGCCGATAGTACGCTCGTCGATCTTGTAGACCGGCGCCGCCAGCGCACCGGCGCGCAGCAACAGTGCCAGATCGCGCGCCTCGAGCGGCGTCAGGCCGGTGATCTGGAAGCTGTTCTTGAAGACACCGCGGATCGTCGCCGTATTGATGATCTCCTCGACCTTGACCGTGCGCAGCTCTTCGACGCCGTCGCGCACCACGGTCTCGCGGCGCGACTCGATGAACACGGACGACATCGGCTTGTTGAGGTTGTTCATCGTCGTCTCGAGCATGCTCTCGCCGCCAGCCGAATCCAGCGTGATGAACACCGCCGGCTGGCCTTCCTGCGTGAATCCGGCCTTGGCGTCGACAATCTGGTCGCCCGACGCAATCACCTTGCGTTTCAGCACCTGCGGCGCCTCGCCGCCGCGCCCCGGGTAGCGCCGCGAGCCGGGCTCATCGCCGGATGTGTCGACGAGGCGAAACTCGAGCGTCGCCGTCGCCGTCAGAATCTTGTTGAGCTGATTCGGGTCCTGGACGCCGGGCAGCTGCACGACGATGCGATCCACACCCTGGCGCTGCACCAGCGGCTCGGCAACGCCGAGCTGGTTGACGCGATTGCGCAGCGTTGTCAAGTTCTGTTCGATCGCGAAATCCTGGCGCGCCTGGATCTGTGCCGGCGTCATACGAACCGTCAGCGATTTGCCGTCGGCACCATCGCTGATGAGCACATCGGAATCGGCACGCTCGATAATGGCGCGCGCCGCCTGCATGTCCTCACTACTGGTCAGGCGCACGGTGATGAGCTGGTCGTTGAGGTCGACGCGATGCCGGATGCGTGCCTCACGCAGGCGGTCATCGAAGTCCTGGCGGTAGCTTTCGAGGCGCTTGTCGATTGCCGTAGCCATGTCGACCTCGAGCAGCACGTAGACGCCGCCGCGCAGGTCGAGTCCGAGGCTCATCGTGTTCATGCCGAGGCCCCGTATCCAGTCGGGGAGCTTCGGCGTCAGCGTCATCGCGACGCTGGCCTCCCTGGAATACTGGCTGCGCAGCCGCTCTCCGGCTGTCTCCTGGTCTTCGATCGAGAGAAAACGCATCACGACGCGGCCGTCCTGCAGGTAAGCCGCCTCCGGCGTCACGCCTGCTGCACCAACGACACGAACGAACTCTTCCAGGCGCTCCTCTTCGAAATCGCCGCCGTCGTTGGCCGCCACCTGAACGGCATCGACGCTGCCATAGATATTCGGTAAAGCAAACAGGCAGCCCGCCAGCAGGACGACGAGCACGAGCGCGTTGAGCCAGGAGGGATACCTGTTCTTCATGGGCCGAAGTCGTATCAGGCTTCGTCGTAGGTGCCCTTGGGCACGACCATCGACACGCTGTTCTTCTGCAACTTGATCTCGGTGCTGTCGCTAATCTTGACCACAGCGTAGTGTTCACTCACACCGGTGATTTTCCCGAGTATGCCGCCCGCAGTCAGCACTTCGTCACCGACCTTTAGCGCATTGACGAGTTCGTTGTGAGCTTTCTGTTTCTTCTGTTGCGGCCGGATGAGCAGGAAATAGAAAGCCGCGAACATCAGCACCATCATGATGATGAAACTGCCGCTGCCCTGCTGCTGCGCGCCCTGCGCGTAAGCGTTTTGAATAAAGAAGTCCATTGGATGTCCCCGGAAAACAGCGCGGTATTATGGCACAAGCTGTCCATTTGGGGGCGAGTTGCCGGAACGCAAGCCTGCGACCAGGTCAGCCAGCGTTCCGGCGGCGATAGCGGCGCGGATGTCCCTCATAAGCTTCTGATAATAATAGAGATTATGGATCGTGGCCAGGCGCGGACCGAGTATCTCGCCGCATTTCACGAGGTGCCGGAGATACGCCAGGCTGTAATTCCGGCACGTGTAGCAGCCGCATTCGGGGTCGGGCGGCTCTGTATCGTCACGGTAGGTCGCGTGCCGGAACTTGACCACACCGCGTGATGTGAACAGCTGCCCGTTGCGAGCATGCCGCGTCGGGATCACGCAGTCGAACATGTCGACGCCACGCATGACCGCCTCGGCGATGTCCAGGGGCGTGCCGACACCCATGAGGTAGCGTGGCGCGGCCTCCGGCATGTGCGGCAGCAGTCCCTCGAGCACGGCATGACGCTCGTCCTCGGGCTCGCCGACCGCGAGGCCGCCGATGGCGTAGCCGTCGAAGCCGATGTCCTCGAGACCCGCCGCCGACTCCTGTCGCAGCGGGTCGTAGGTCCCGCCCTGGACGATGCCGAATAGCGCTTCGCCGCGATCCGGCTCCGCGTCCTTGAGTTCGTCGAAGCGGCGGCGGCTGCGCTCCGCCCAGCGAAGCGACAGCAGCATCGAGTCGCGCGCCTCGTCTTCGCTCGCCGGGTACGGCGTGCACTCGTCGAAGATCATCGTCACGTCGGCGTTCAGATCGTGCTGTACCTCCATGGACCGCTCGGGGCCCAGGAACACGTCGTCGCCGTTCACCGGCGACTGGAAGCGTACGCCCTCCTCCGAGACCTTGCGCATCGCCGCCAGCGAGTACACCTGGAAACCACCCGAGTCGGTCAATATCGGTTTCGGCCAGTTCATGAACTCGTGCAATCCGCCGTGGCGACGCACGATCTCGGCGCCCGGCCTCAGCATCAGGTGAAAGGTATTGCCGAGGATCATCTCGGCACCGTCCGCCGCGACCTCCTCCGGCGTCACGCTCTTTACGGTGCCGTAGGTGCCGACCGGCATGAACGCCGGCGTCTGCACCACGCCACGCCGGAACTCCATGCGCCCGCGGCGTGCGTCGCCCGAACTCTCCTCGACGGCGAACTTCATACCTTGTCGTCTGGCGTGAGAAACATCGAGTCACCGTAACTGAAGAACCGATATTTCTCACGCACGGCGTGTCGATAGGCGCCGAGAACGCGGTCCTTGCCGGCGAAAGCAGCCACCAGCATCAGCAGTGACGATTGCGGCAGGTGGAAGTTGGTGATCATCACGTCCACGCTCGAGAACTCGTAGCCGGGGACGATGAAGAGGTCGGTCTCGCCGCGAAACGGTCGCAACGACCCGCCCGCGGAGGCGGCTTCGAGCGCACGAACCGACGTGGTCCCAACCGCAATGACGCGACCTCCGGCCGCGCGCACCTCGCACACGGCGTCGCAACACTCCGCACCGACCTCGACGCGCTCGCTGTGCAAGCGGTTCTCTTCGACCTGTTCCTGCCGCAATGCCTGGAACGTGCCTGCGCCCACGTGCAGCGTCACCCACGCGTGACGTACGCCCAGCGCCAGCGTCTCGGCGAGCATTGCCTCGTCGAAATGCAGACCCGCCGTCGGCGCCGCGACGGCCCCAGGGTCCCGCGCGTACACGGTCTGGTAACGCTCGACGTCGGCGCCATCCGCTTCACGCTGCAGGTACGGTGGCAGCGGCACTTCGCCGTGCTCGTCGAGCAAGGCCATGACATCGCGGGAGAACGACAGCGAGAAGAGTTCGCCATCGCGACCGTCTACGATGGCATGCGCGTCGCCGGGCAGGTTCAGACGGCCGCCGGCCCTGGGCGACTTGCTGGCGCGCACGTGTGCCAGCGCCGTGCGCTCGCCAGTGACCCGCTCGACCAGTATCTCGGCGCGACCGCCGGTCTCCTTGGTTGCCGGGAGGCGTGCGCGGATCACGCGCGTGTCATTGAATACCAGCAGGTCGCCGGCGCGGAGCAGCTTTGGCAGATCGGCGAAGCCCAGGTCCGTGATGCCGTCGGTAACGGCCAGCAGGCGGCTGCCGCGGCGGTCATCAGCCGGGTACCGCGCGATCAGCTCATCGGGGAGTTCGTAGTCGAAGTCCGAAATCAACATGGGCGCGCATGGTAGCAACGCCATGCGCGCCCGGCTGGAGGGTGTTCGGAGTTCAGGTGCTCTCGGTGACGACGATGCGTGCACCGGTGCGGATCTTCGCCTTTGCCGGGGTGCTCTCGCCTTCGCCGTTGAAGAGCATGCCTCGGTAGTCGGCCGGCACCTCGATGTCGAGCGTGCGCCTCTTCTTGTCACGCATGATGCCGAGCTTCAGCGCCTCGCCAGCCTGGTACGAGTTCAGGATGCGCATCGCGTGACGCACGTCCTTGGGCTCGCGGCCATCGATGCTCTGGATGACGTCGCCGTCCTGCAGCTCGAACGCTTCAGAGTCCGGCGCCTTGACGACCAGCAGGCCCGTGTCGGTACCGAAGTAGCGGCCGAGGCCTTCGTTCAGCTCGACGAGTTCGAGTTCGCCCCAGGCGCTGCCCGCCCACGGAAACGCGTACGCCATCTTGAACTTCTCGACGGTCTCCGGGGACACGTGCACTTCGGGAATCCTGAACTCGTGCATTTCCGGGCCCGCCCAGGTGTAGAAGCGGCTCTCGACGACGCGAGGTTCGACCTCGACCGAACCGACCTTGCCGTCTCGCATGTATTCGACGTTGAGCACGTCGCCTTCCTCGACGCCCAGCATGAAGTCGAGCAGGCGCTCGTTGGCAACCCCGCAGCTCTCCGCACTGAGCGACTCGTCGTTGACGGCCGTGATGATATCGCCCGGCCGCAGTCCCGCATCACTGGCGGCGGTGCCCGGCGTCACGCCTAGGATCTTGACGCCCTCGACCGGCCCGGGCGCGCTGGCGCTATCAATCGTGACACCGAGACGCGGCTTGTCCGCGAGTTCGAAGCGACGCTCGATCTTCGCGAGCTGCGGCAGTCGCTCCCGAGAGATCTCGGCGATCTGGCGTGCGGCTTCTGCCATCTGCCTTTCAGCTTCCATCATCCTGCGTTCCATCTCCAGCTCACGGGCCTCGACTTCGCGCAAGCGCTCCTCTTCCGACTGCGCAAGCGCCTGACCAGCAAGCAACAGAACGACTGCTGCAGGCAACAAAACTATCCACTTCTTCATCACTACTCCTGGCTAAAACGCTGCTCGTTGCGCCTGCGCATAGCGCAACTGCAGCAGCAACTTCATCAACCTGACGCGTTCGCGCCAGAAAAGCTCGCGATCCTCGGTGCTCATCTGCACCTCGGGATCATTCAACTGGTAATCGATGGCCGCAATGCGGTCCTCGAGATCCGAAATCGTGGCAACGGTTCCCGCGCGCATGACGCGTGGCTCGTCGGGCAGCGACCGCAGGTTGCTCTCGAGCTGTCGAGACTCGACCATCAGCGCCTGCAATGCCGATACCTGGGCGACGGCGTTACTCGGTTGGCTCTGCGGCGTCACGTACTGCTCGTCGGGTGGATTGATGAGCCCGGGCAGCATGACCGCGGCGAGGACCGCAGCAGCGGCGATACCGGCACCTGCGTACCAGGTCGAACGTTTCTGCATGCGCGGCTTACCGATCAGACCCTCGGCCTCCGCCTGCTCGCGGATCCGATGCCAAACGGCACGCGGCGGCATCGTGTCAGGCAGCTCATCGAGGCCTTTTTGCAATGCGTTGTATTCGTCCGCTGTCAGTGCACAGATCATCTCTTTTTCCTTCCCGTCACTGCTCATTTCTCAGTAACTCCTGGCAACCGCCCCGTCGGGCTGCGTACTTTCATCGACCGCGAGCAAGGGGCGCAGCCGCTGGTAAGCCCGCGACAGCTGCGACTTCGAGAAACTCTCCGTCTTGCCCATCAAGCCTGCGATCTCCTTGTGAGTAAAACCTTCGACATCGTGTAACCAGACAACCGCCCTGCTGACGTCCGGCAGGTTCGCCAGCGCCGCGTCCAGGTCGAGCGCGTCGTCCGGATGGCTCGAAATGCCGTGGCTGGCCGGTTGCCCTTCCGTAACTTCGTGCCAGTCGTCCGCCAGCGACACGCCGCGCTTGGTCCACGCCGAGCGCAGGAACATCAGTGCCTTGGTCACCGCGATGCGGCGAATCCAGCTGCCCAGCGCCGCCTCGCCGCGGAAACCGGCGATCGACCGCATAATCTCGATGAAGGTCTCCTGCACGAGGTCCTCGGCGTGGGCCGGTACCTTGGTAAAGCGCAGGCAAATCGAGTAAACCGGCGTCGCAAACGCCCGGTAGATGATTTCGTGTGCCCTCGCGTCACCGCGCGCCGCCCGTTTGACGATGGCCGGATCGATCTGGATGTCGGCAAACTTGCTCATACCTGCCATCTTAGATGCTTACGCGCTCTAAAGGGTCGCACGGCGGTGCCACGGCGCATATACTGTGCGCCTTCCGAGCAGGCCAGCGCCTGCCTTGCCGGGATGGCGGAACTGGTAGACGCGCCGGATTCAAAATCCGGTTTCCGAAAGGAAGTGGGGGTTCGATTCCCCCTCCCGGCACCAGACAAGACTATTGCCACGATGAAATACTGTTCCAGCTGCGGGGAGGCGGTAAGCCGCAAGACCCCCGATAACGACACGCACGAGCGGTGGGTATGCGACGCGTGCGGCACTATCCATTACCAGAATCCGTTGATCGTGGTCGGCTGTGTCGCCGAGCGCAACGGCAAGGTGCTGTTGTGCAAGCGTTCAATCCAACCGCGCTACGGCTACTGGACCGTGCCCGCGGGCTTCATGGAACTCGGCGAGACGCTGGCCGGCGGGGCCGCCCGGGAAACGCTCGAAGAGGCCTGCGCGACCGTCGAGCTCGGCCGGCTGTTCGCGTCCGTGGACGTGATCCATGCCGGCCAGGTGCATTTCTTCTTCGAGGGCAAGCTGGTCAGCGACTACGGCGTCGGCGACGAGACCCTCGAAGTCGGGATGTTCGGCGAGGACGAGATACCCTGGGACGACATCGCGTTCCAGAGCGTGGAGTTCGCACTACGGAAATACTTCGAGGACCGCGGCCGCGATCGCGGCGTGCACTTCCACGAACTGCGCCGCTCACACTCTTAGTCACCCGTGCCAGACAGCCGGACGGCACACTAGTTCGCGGCGTTCTGCTCCAACCGCATGGCGAGCGCGGCCGGCGGCATATAACCACCGATCAGCGTGCCGTCTTCGAGGACGATGGCGGGAGTACCGGTCAGTCCGATATCACGACCGAGCATGTAGTGATTCGTCACCATCGTGGAGTCGCACTTGTTCGTCTCGAACTGGCGGCCCAGCTTCGCGGCCGTCAGCGCCGCGTTGCGGTCTCTCGCGCACCAGACGTCTTCCGACGTCGTCCAGGCCTTCGACGCGGGCCCGTTGCGCGGGTACAGCAGGTAGCGAACCTGGATGCCCTGCTCCATGTACTGGTCGATCTCTGCGTGCAGCTTGCGGCAGTAGCCGCAGTCGACGTCGGTGAACACCGTCACCGTGTGCTTGACCTCTTCAGGCGAGAACACGATCGAACGGTCGTTCTCGAGCGACATCATGATGTCGCGGCGCGCCTCGTTGCGGCTCTGCTCGGTGAGGTTGACCCCGTGATCCAGGTCGATGATGTCGCCCTGCAGCAGGAAACGGCCGTCATCCGAGACGTAGGCGACGACGGATCCTTTCTGGACCTCGTACCAGCCGTCGATCGGACTGTAGCCGATGTCCTCCGGGCCAATCGATTCGAACATGCCGGAGATCCGGTCGCGAACCGCCTCGAGTTCCGGATCGTCCGCTGCCTGAACCGGCCCGATAAGGACCATTGCCAGCGCGGCACATGACAATAAACCGTGGGTTCGCTTGAAGATCATCACTATTCCTGGTTGGGCGCTTCCGAGATGAGACCGGGATCAGGCGCACCGGTTCCTCGCGAGGCCAGCCAGTTTAGCAAAGCCGAAGGGGCGTATCAGCCGCGGGGGTGGTGCTCGCCGTGCAGGTCTTTTAGACGTTCCCGCGCTACGTGCGTGTAGATCTGGGTCGTCGACAGGTCGCTGTGACCGAGCAGCATCTGCACGACGCGCAGGTCGGCACCCCGATTCAGGAGATGGGTCGCGAACGCATGCCGCAGGCTGTGCGGCGACATCTTCTGCCGGATACCGGCTTTCTCGGCGTAGCGCTTGATGATGTGCCAGAACGCCTGGCGCGTCATCCGATCGCCCCGCCGGGTCGGGAACATGTAATCCGTCTGCCGCTCCAGCAGGATCTCCATACGTGGCCCGTTGATGAACTCGCGGAGCCAGCGCTGCGATTCCTCACCGAGGGGAATCAGGCGCTCGCGATCGCCCTTGCCGACGATACGCAGTACGCCCTGGTTGAAGTTGATCTGCGACTGTTTCAGGTTGATCAGTTCTGACACCCTTAAGCCCGTGGCGTACAGCAGCTCCAGCATCGTGCGGTCGCGGTGCCCGAGCGGCTCGTCGGTGTTCGGCGCGCTGAGCAGTGCGTCGACCTCGTCCTCCGACAGGGTCTTCGGCAGGGAGCGGCCAATGCGGGGCATCTCGATATCGGCCGTCGGGTCGGTATTGCGCATGCCCTCGCGCATTATGTAACGGAAAAAACGGCGGAAGCTGGACAGCTGGCGTGCCGTTGAGCGCGGCTTGGCCCCGCTTTCGACTCGCTTCGCGATGAAATCGAGCAGGTCCGACTTGTCGGCCATGTCGATGGATTTGTTGTTCTCGGAGAGCCCGCGACCGAGGGTCATCAGGTCGGCGCGGTAGGCGCCCAGCGTGTTCTTCGAGAGGCCACGTTCCATCCAGATCGCATCCAGAAAGCGGTCGACGAGCTCCTCCGAGCGCTGCACCAGGTGCGATTCAGGCTTGCTTGGTTTGTTGCTACTGCCCATAACGTCCAACTTGTCTGTCGCGCAATCCTTTGCTGCGATGTGTGCCAACCGGATCGGCAGACTGATAGCATACGTCGGTCCGATGAAGGAAGGACGTGTCAGTCGAGACCGGCCTGTCAACCAGAAAATCGCCAAGCGACGGATTTTTCAAGGTTTATGAGTATGCTGACGAAGCCAGGGCCCCGGCGTGACCGCTGTCACAGATTACAGAAGGCATTAACATAAAGTGAACTGGGTCACACGAAGCCTTTACGCCCTCTGGGGCATGTTTGCATGGCTCGTTTTCGCCGTGGCCGTCATCGCGACACTGCTCGCCATGATTGTCGTCCCGGGCAAGCAGCGCCGCATGCGGATCGCCGCGGCATCATGCCGGTCCTTTTTCATCCTGTCCGGCACCCGGGTCCGGGTTACCGGCATCGACCACCTGCCTATCGATCATTGCGTCGTCGTCGCCAATCACGCGAGCTACATTGACGGCATCCTCCTCAAAGGATACCTGCCCGGCCGTTTCAATTTTGTGATCAAGGGCGAAATGCGCAACATTCCTGTCGTGCATTTCCTGCTGCGGCGGGTAGGGTCCAAGTTCGTCGAGCGCAACGAGCTGACCGGCAGCGCGCGCGACGCGCGCCAGATCGTCAAGGCGGCGCAGGAAGGCGAATCTCTGGGCTTCTTCCCGGAGGGCACCTTTCGCGAGGAGCGCGGGGTCGGTCGTTTCCGGGCCGGCGCTTTCGTGGCGGCGATTCGCGGTGAGTTGCCGGTCATTCCCGTGGCGATCAGCGGCACCCGCTTTATGCTGCCGTCGGGCCGGTTCCTGCCGCGCCCGAACACCCTGCGCATCGACATGCTGCCGGCGATCGCTCCCGGCGATCCCGAGTTCGAGGACAGCCGCGTACTCGCCGAAACGGCGCGGCAGCGCATCCTGAAGGTCCTCGACGAGCCCGATCTGGTGCCACGAAAGGGCGACGACGTGGTCGAAGCCAGTACCTGATCATACGTATTGCCAAGACCCTGGGGATGGAGGACAGTACAGGCCCACCAGGCTTGCCGGTAGCAGGAGTATGACTATGAATAGCGTTGTTATCGTTGCCGCGAAACGCACGCCGATCGGTGCTTTCCAGGGCGCTCTCAGCGGTGCTACAGCACCAGAGCTGGGCTCGGCGGCCATCTCTGCCGTCGTCGCCGGGATCGATCCGGCGGATGTCGACCAGGTATTAATGGGTTGCGTACTGCCCGCCGGCATGGGCCAGGCGCCGGCACGGCAGGCCGCGTTAGGTGCCGGCATACCCGAGGGCGTGCCCTGCACCACTATCAACAAGATGTGCGGTTCCGGTATGGAGTCCATCATCCTCGGCCACGACCTGATCAAGGCGGGCAGCGCGGGCATTGTCGTGGCTGGCGGCCTCGAATCGATGAGTAACGCGCCGTACCTGTTGCCCAAGGCGAGGGGCGGCTATCGCATGGGACACCAGCAGGCGCTCGATCACATGTTCTTCGACGGCCTGCAGGATCCGTATGAGGGCGAGATGATGGGGCACTTCGCCCAGGTGACCGCCGACAAGTACGGTTTTTCGCGCGGGCAGATGGACGAATACGCGATCGAGTCGGTCAAGCGCGCGCAACAGGCTGTTAGTGACGGCGCTTTCGCCGATGAGATTACCCCGGTCACGATCAGTTCGCGGCGCGGCGACACCACCGTCGACCAGGACGAGACACCGGGCACCGTCAAGGTGGACAAGATTCCGACGCTGCGGCCAGCCTTTGCGAAAGACGGCACGGTGACGGCCGCCACGTCGTCGTCGATCTCCGACGGTGCCGCAGCCGTCCTGCTGATGAGCGAGTCGGAAGCTGAAAAACGCGGTCTTAAGCCGCTGGCCCGCATCGTTGGACACTCGGGATTCGCACACGCTCCGGCCTGGTTCACGACGGCGCCGGTGTTCGCACTCAAGAGCCTGCATGACAAGCTCGGCTGGACGCCCGGTGACGTCGACCTGTACGAGATCAACGAAGCGTTTGCGGTCGTCACGATGGCCGCGATGAAAGATGTCGGCATCGGGCACGACAAGGTCAATGTCAATGGTGGCGCCTGCGCGCTCGGTCATCCGATCGGTGCGACCGGCAGCCGCATTTCGGTGACGCTGTTGCACGCTTTGCGGGCGCGCGGCCTGAAGCGCGGCATTGCGACGCAGTGTATCGGCGGCGGGGAAGCGACCGCCATCGCCATCGAAGTGGAATAAAGGGGATTGAGATGCAGTTATCGAGTGCGAAAGCCGTTGTCACGGGTGGCGCATCGGGCCTGGGACTCGCGACCGCGAAACGCGTGATCGAGGCCGGCGGCCACGTGGTCCTGCTGGACATCAACGACGAACAGGGTGAAGCCCAGGCCGCGGAGCTCGGCGAGCGGGCGAAATACATCCATACCGACGTGTCCGACGAAGAGTCCGTGAAGAGTGCGCTCGCGGCGGCCAACGATTTCATGGGCGGAGTGACGCTCGCAGTCAACTGTGCCGGCATTGCCACGGCGGGCCGCGCGCTTGGCCGTGACGGTCCATGGCCGACCGAGAACTTCAGCCGCGTCATACAGATCAACCTGGTCGGTTCCTTCAACGTCACCAAGGAAGCGGCGGCCTTCATGAACCTGAACGAGCCCAACGAGAATGGTGAAAGAGGTGTGGTTATCAGCACGGCCTCGATCGCCGCGTTCGAAGGGCAGATCGGACAGGCGGCCTACTCCGCGTCGAAGGGCGGCATCGTCGGCATGATGCTGCCGCTGGCGCGCGAGTTCGCGCAGTTCGGTATTCGCGTCAACACGATCGCGCCAGGGATCTTCAAGACGCCAATGATGGCCGGCATGCCGGAGGAAGTGCAGGAATCGCTCGGCAAGCAGGTGCCGTTCCCGCCGCGGCTCGGCCGCCCGGAGGAGTATGCCGATACCGCGGCTTACATCTACGGCAACCCGATGGTCAACGGTGAGACCATCCGGGTGGATGGCGCCATACGGATGCAACCGAAGTAGTTTTCCGCCGCTCGTTTCGCGGTACGCAATCATCGGCGATCGGCCGACATGCTTCGCTGGCGGACTGTCTCGCTGCGCTCGCTTTATGTCCTGCCAGCGAACATCTCGTCCGCTCGCCCCGGCCAGCGCGATACGCGTCGGGGTGACGAGCGCGGGGAAATCTCATGAAGCGACTTCGCGCACGCGCGGAGCGAATGAGACTTCCCCGGGATCGTCACCTGGCTACCGGCGTTGACCGGAGGGACCGAAGTACTCGTTCCTACATATTGGCGTAGTTGGGGCCGCCGCCGCCTTCGGGAACAGCCCAGATGATGTTCTGCCGCGGATCCTTGATATCGCAGGTCTTGCAGTGCACGCAGTTCTGCGCATTGATCTGGAAACGCTTGTCACCGTCTTCGTCGACGACCTCGTAGACCCCGGCAGGGCAATATCGCTGCGCCGGTTCGTCGTAAAGCGGCAGGTTGTGTTGCAGCGGTATCGATTCGTCCCTGAGCTGCAGGTGCGACGGCTGGTCTTCCTCGTGGTTGGTACTGGACAGGAACACCGATGACAGCTTGTCGAAGGTGATAACGCCGTCCGGTTTCGGGTAGTCGATGGGCTTCGCATCCGCCGCTTTGTCGAGCGATTCGAAGTCCGGCACCTTGTTGCGCAACGTGAAGGGCAGCTTGCCGAAGAAGATGTTCTGGTCGATGAAGGCAAACGCGGCGCCCAGGAATACGCCCAGCTTTTTCAGCGCCGGGCTGAAGTTTCGGGAGCGATGCAGTTCGCGGTGGACCCAGGACTCGGCCACGCGCGTCTCGTAACTCTCGAGCACCGCGGGCGCGCTGTCGGAGGACAGCGCCTCGTGGATACTTTCGGCAGCCAGCATGCCGGACTTGATGGCCGTATGTGCACCCTTGATCTTCGCGGGATTCAGGAAGCCCGCACTGCAGCCGATGAGCACGCCGCCGGGGAATGCCAGCTTCGGCAATGATTGCAGACCGCCCTTGTTGACGGCGCGTGCACCGTAGCCGATTCGTTTGCCGCCCTCGAGGTAGGTCCTGATCTTGGGGTGCAGCTTCCAGCGCTGAAACTCATCGAAGGTCGACAGATGCGGATTGCGGTAACCCAGGCCGATGATCAGGCCCAGGTACACCTTGTTGTTCGACGCGTGATAGAGGAAGCCGCCGCCGTCCGTACGGTTGTCCAGCGGCCAGCCTGTCGTGTGCACGACCAGTCCTTCCTGGTGCTTTTCCGGGTCGATCTCCCAGATCTCCTTCAGGCCGATGCCGTAGTGCTGCGGATCCGCATCCCGGCGCAGATCGAAGCGGGACACAATCTCTTCGCTGAGACTGCCGCGGACGCCCTCCGCAGCTATCGTGTACTTGCCCAGCAATTCGTAGCCCGGCTGGAACGAGTCCTTCTGCTGGCCGTCCTTGCCGATACCCATGTCACTCGTTGCGACACCGAGGACACGGCCATCGTCATCGTACAGCACTTCCGATGCTGCGAACCCCGGGAACACGTTGACGCCCATGGCCTCCGCCTTCTCGGCCAGCCACTGGCACAGCGCGCCCAGGCTGATGATGTAGTTGCCATGGTTGTGCATTGGCCGCGGCAAGAACAACCCGGGCACTCGAACCGACCCTGTATCGCTGGTCAGGTAGTGCAGCAGGTCACCGGTGACAGCCGTCTTGACCGGCGCGCCCTGCTCTTTCCAGTCGGGGAACAGTTCGTCCAGTCCGCTCGGCTCGAAAACGTTACCCGAAAGGACGTGCGCACCGATCTCGCTGCCCTTCTCGACGACGACGACCGAAAGGCTGTCGTCGAGTTGCAAAAGCCGGCAGGCCGCGGACAGCCCGGCGGGCCCACCGCCGACGATGACGACGTCGAACTCCATAGATTCGCGATCGGTGCGATCTGACATTCCGTGAAACTCCTTCAAGCGCTCTTGAGCGATGATGTTAACAGTCTCTGTGGCGACTACCACACCGGGCATGTAATCTTGGCCAGGTGCACCGCACACCGGGGGACGATTGAGTATTCGCGAAGCCTATGAAGCCAGCCTGCGCCGGGAAGGCCACGTCGAAGACCCGGCGCAGCGCGCGCTCATCGAACGCCTCGAGGACCTGCAGCGACGGCTGCAGGAAGCGAGCCAACCGCGTCGCGGCCTGCGCACGCTGTTCCGATCAACCAGAGACCCGGCACCGGTGCGCGGCCTGTACGTCTGGGGCGGCGTCGGTCGAGGCAAGACTTTCCTGATGGACTTGTTCTTCGAGGAACTGCGGATCGAGCGCAAGCGCCGGGTTCACTTCCATCGCATGATGCGCGAGGTCCACGATCGACTGAAGGCGCTGGGCGACGTCGAAGACCCGCTCGACAAGGTCGGTGCGGCGATCGCCCGCGACGTCCGCGCGCTGTGCTTCGACGAGTTTTTCGTGAGCGACATCGGCGACGCGATGATCCTGGGACGCCTGCTCGACGCGCTGTTCCGGCGCGGCGTGACATTGGTCGCAACGTCGAATTCACGACCGGACCAGCTCTACCGCGACGGATTGCAGCGGCAACGATTCCTGCCGGCGATCGAACTCCTCGAGACGCACACCGAAGTGTTCAACATGGACGGAGGCGTCGACTACCGACTGCGACTGCTGCAGAAGGCCGGTACCTACCTGTCGCCCAACGACGAGACAGCGGCCGGGAAGCTCGCCTATTTTTTCGACGAATCGGCGACCAGCCAGATCAGCACCGACAAGGCGCTCGATATCAACGGCCGCGACATCCGGGCACGCAAGTGTGCCAAGGGCGTCGCGTGGTTCGACTTCGACGACATCTGCGACGGTCCCCGCAGCCAATCCGACTACATCGAGATCGCCCGCTGGTATCCGGCCGTTATCGTTGCCGGCGTGCCGCAGTTCGACGGCACCCAGGAAGACCAGGCCCGGCGCTTCATCGCCCTCGTCGACGAGTTCTACGACCGCCGCGTCTAGCTCGTCATATCTGCCGATGCACCCGTCCATTCCCTGTACGCCGGGGACCGCCTGGGCTTTGAATTCGACCGTACCGTCAGCCGCCTGGTCGAAATGCAATCGACAGAGTATCTCGCTCTGCCACACCTCGCGTGATAGATTTGGCGTAAGGAGTGACCTGGCGATGTCTGACGAGCTGATACTCGAGAATTTCCTTCCCTACCGGCTGTCCATCCTGTCGCATACCGTCAGTACGACGATCGCGCAGGCCTACGAAAAGCAGTTTGGCCTGTCGATCCCGGAATGGCGGGTCATTGCGATCGTCGGGAGATTCCCGGGACTGTCCGCGGTCGAGGTGGCCGAGCGCACGTTTCTCGACAAGGTGGCTGTCAGCCGCGCCGTCAGCAAACTCATCAAGAACGGACGTATCGACAGAGAATTTGCTGATGCGGACCGCCGCCGGTCCATCCTCAACCTCTCCGAGGAAGGGCGTCGCGTTCACGACGCCGTCGCCGAACTCGCCCTGCAGTTCGAACGCGACCTGATTCACGGACTCGATGACGATGAGCGGGCCGCGCTGGACGTCTCCATGAAGCGCCTCATGGCCCGCGCCCAGGAACTGGGCGAAAGCTGAACGGTCACGGCCGCGGCCGGCGTGCACCCGCGCCTCGATGGTGCGGATTGGTAACATAATTACGGTATCATTCGCCGTATTCCGCACCCCGGTCAAAAGGCAGGTTACGGACGTGACCAAAAAAGAGAAACGCCGCGGCGGAGACCTCCGTCAGATCATTGTCGACAAGATCATTGCAACCCGTGTTTCGGTGCCATCGCTCAAGGAACCGAAGCAAGTCAGACACTTCCTGCAGCAGTATTTCGCCGACGTTCCGGTCGAGGACCTGGAGGGCCGTTCCGAGTCAACCATGGCACGCGTCGCGCTGGACCATCTCGAGTTCGGCGCGAAACGGCGCAAGGGACAGGCGTTGGTCCGGATTTACAATCCTACGGAGGAGGAGCACGGTTACACCTCGGCGTACACCTTCGTCGAGATGGTCAACGACGATATGCCATTCCTCGTCGACTCCGTGGCTGCAGCAATCAACCGCCACGAGATGATTGTGCATATCACCGTGCACCCAATCATCGCGGTCAGGCGCGAGAGGACCGGCAGGCTCGCGCGGATCTGCGGGCCCAAGGACGAAGACGCCCATTCCGAGTCCTTCATTCGTTTTGCAATCGATCGCGAAACCGACCCGGCACAGCTCAAGTTGTTGCGTCAAGAGATCAACAAGGTGTTGTCCGACGTGCGCCTCGCCGTGCGCGACTGGAGCAAGATGCGCCAGCGTATGGCGGAAACCCGCGAACTGCTGCGGTACGGACCGAAAGGCGCGGACCCGCTGCTGCGCGCGGAGAGCCAGGCGCTGCTCGACTGGATGGTCGATGAGCACTTTACATTCCTCGGCTACCGCGAATACGCCCTGTCGGAGAAGGGTAATCGCTATTTCCTGAAGCCCGTCGACGGCAGCGGCCTGGGCGTGCTCAGCCGCGAGGACCGCGGCGAGAAGGCAGTCGAACTCACCAGCGAGATGCGCCGACTCACACGCTCGCGCGACTGGCTCATCCTGACCAAGGCCAATTCGCGTTCGACGGTTCACAGGCCGGCATTCCTGGACTACGTCGGCGTCAAGATCTATGACGAGAAAGGCAACGCGGTCGGCGAACGGCGTTTCATCGGCCTGCTGACGTCAGTGGCCTACAGCGAGAGCCCGCGGCACATTCCGCTGCTGCGTCACAAGGTGCGCAAGATCTTCGAACGTGCCGGCGTTGACGTAACCGGGCACCGCGGCAAGGCCCTGCTGCACATCATCGAGACCTACCCGCGCGAAGAGCTGTTTCAGAGCACCGTCCAGGACCTGACCCGCACGACCGTCGGGATCCTGAACCTGCAGGACCGGCAGCGGGTCAAGTTCTTCATTCGCAGGGATACGTTCCGCCGTTTCCTTTCCTGCCTCGTCTACGTGCCGCGTGAAAAGTACACGACGGGGATCCGACGGCAGATCGAGAGCCTGCTGGTCGATGCGTTCGGCGGCATGTCCGTCGACTCGGCCGTGCAGATCTCCGACTCCGCGCTTGCACGCGTACACACTATCGTCCGCACGCCCGATGGTGCGCGGCCACGTGTCAGCATCCACGAGATCGAGCGCCAGATCTCGGAACTCGTGATTACGTGGACGGACCGTTTGCAGAAAGAACTGATCGAGCGCTTCGGCCAGGATGAGGGGCCGCGCCTGTACCGTGTCTACCGGAAGGTGTTCCCGGCAGGATTCCAGGAGGACACGGCGCCGTCAGAAGCCTGCTCCGATCTCCGGGTCATCGATCAGATGCTCGAAAACGGTATTACTCGCAACGTGGATCTCTATGCCCGCGACGGCTCGGATCCGAGCCACATGAACTTTATCGTCTACAGCGTCGGCGAACCGATCGCGCTGTCGGAAGCACTGCCGGTACTGGAGCACATGGGTGTGGACGTCTACACGGAACGTCCCTACGAAGTCAGCCTGCCGGACGGGCCGTTCTGGATCCAGGATTTCCACCTGCGCCACGAAAGTGGTGAGGCTATCGACGTCGACGACGTTTCCGATCGATTCGAAGAGTGTTTCATGGCGTCGCTCGACGGCAAGGCGGAGAACGACGGTCTGAATCGTCTCGTCATCAGCGCGGGGCTGGACTGGCGGCAAACGATGCTGCTGCGCTGCTACGCGAAACACATCCAGCAGCTCGCACTGCCTTTCAGCCAGGCCTACATGGAAGATGTGCTCATCGCGCACTCCAGCCTGGCGCAACTGCTGGTCGAGAAGTTCGAAGCGCAATTCGACCCGGGGCTTTCGACAGCGGCACGAAAGCGCAAGCTGAATCGCGCCGATGCGGCTGTGCAACGTGGCCTGGCCGGGGCCCGGAACGTCGACGAGGACCGCATCCTTTCCGCCTTTGCCGGCGGCATCGACGCAACGCTCCGCAGCAACTACTTCCAGCAGGTCGACGGTCAGCCGAAACCCTACATCTCGATCAAGCTGAACCCGGAGCGCCTGCCCGAAGTACCGCTGCCCAAACCGAAGTTCGAGGTATTCGTATACTCCCCCGAGGTGGAAGGCGTCCATCTGCGTGGCGGCGAGATCGCGCGTGGCGGACTACGCTGGTCCGATCGTCGCGAGGACTTCCGTACGGAGGTGCTCGGCCTGATGAAGGCACAGGTCGTGAAGAACACCGTGATCGTCCCGACCGGCGCAAAAGGCGGCTTCTTCCCCAAGCGTGCCCCCTCGGGAGACCGCGACGCAATCTTCAAGAATGGCATCCACTGCTACAGGACTTTCATCCGCGGGTTGCTGGACCTGACGGACAACGTCGTCGATAACGACGTTGTCACGCCGGAAGGCATCGTGCGCCGCGATGGTGACGATCCGTACCTGGTCGTCGCGGCCGACAAGGGTACGGCCACCTTCTCGGACATTGCCAACGGCATCTCCGCAGATTATGGCTTCTGGCTCGAGGACGCGTTTGCTTCCGGCGGCTCAGCAGGCTACGACCACAAGAAGATGGGCATCACGGCTCGCGGCGCCTGGGAGGCGGTCAAACGTCATTTCCTCGAGCAGGGGCTAAACACGCAGACCGATCCGTTTACCGTGGCCGGCATCGGCGACATGAGCGGCGACGTATTCGGCAACGGCATGCTGCTGTCACGCAAGATCAAGCTCGTCGCCGCATTCAATCACCGCCGCATCTTCCTGGACCCGGATCCCGACATGGCCGCCAGTTATCGCGAACGCCGCCGCCTGTTCCGCAAGGCGGGGTCATCCTGGGATGACTATGACCAGTCATTGATATCAAAGGGTGGCGGCGTTTTTTCCCGCCAGGCGAAGACAATCCGCCTCAGCAAGGAAGCTCGCGAACTGCTCGATATCGACGCCGCCTCGCTGCAACCGGACCAGCTCATTCGTGCCATCCTGAAGATGCAGGTTGACCTCTTGTGGAACGGCGGCATCGGCACCTACGTCAAGGCGAGTACCGAGGGACACACCGATGCCGGTGACCGCAGCAACGATACGGTCCGGGTCAACGCGAACGATTTGCGCTGCAAGGTGATCGGCGAAGGCGGCAATCTCGGCCTGACGCAGCGCGCGCGCGTCGAGTACGGTCTGCTGGGCGGGCGCATCAACACGGACTTCATCGACAATTCCGCCGGCGTCGACAGTTCGGACCGCGAGGTCAACATCAAGATCCTGCTGTCCGACGTCGTCAAGAAGAAAGGCATGTCGCGCAAGAAGCGCGACGAACTGCTGGCGTCGATGACCGATGATGTCGCCAACCTGGTGTTGCGCAATAACTACCTGCAAACACAGGCCATCAGCATGTCCGAGGCCCTGTCGGTCAAGCGTCTCGACGAGACGGCGCGCCTTATTAACGACCTGGAGCGCGCGGGCCTGCTCGACCGGGACCTCGAGTGCCTGCCGCACGAATCGGAGATCGACGATCGCCGTGATCGCAAACAGGGTTTCACGCGGCCGGAACTCGCTGTCGTCCTGAGCTACGCGAAGATCGACCTCTACAACGGCCTCATCGAGTCGAACGAGTCGCTCGAGGACTTCCTGCAGATAGACCCGCAGCGCTATTTCCCGCCGGTGCTGCGGCGCCGCTACATTGACCTGATCCCGGGCCATCGCCTGAGCCGCCAGATTCTGGCGACGCTGATTGCAAACGCGCTGGTCAATCGCATGGGACCGGCGTTCGCAAAACGCGTCCAGGTCGACACCGGGGCGCAGGTCGTCACAATCGCCCGCGCCTACGAAACCGCTCGCATCCTTTGCCGCACGGGCCCTCTGCTCGAGACGATCGAATCCCTCGACAACAAGATACCCGCAAGCGCACAGCTCGCAATGATGTTCGAGGTGAGCCGCACTCTCCGGCACGCCAGCTACTGGCTCATCGAGCGGTTCGGTGACGATCTCGATATCGTCAAGACCGTCGATCGTCTCAAGGACGCGATGGCGCGCGTCTACACGAGGGCCAACACGTACCTGTCGAAAGCCAACCGTGCGCGTCGTGAAGTGGCCGAGCGCGCCTGGATCGAGATGGGCGTGCCCGAGAAGCTCGCCAACCGCATGTCGCTGCTGTTGATTACCCGCGCGGCGCTGGACATCGCCGACCTCTCGGCGGACCGCAAGCGCGACGTCGTGGATGTCGCCACGATCTACGCGGTCTGCAACGACGGTCTCGGCCTCCAGCGCTTGCATAACTGCGCCGAGGACCTGAAGGTCAGCGGGCGCTGGCAGGCGATGGCGCGCAGCAACCTGCGCGACGAGTTCTACCGGATTCGGCGGGATCTCGCCGCACACTTACTCAAGCGCCGGGTCAAAGCCAGCCCTCAGGATATTGCGGGCAGGTGGCTCGCGAGCCGCGAACACGAGATCGCCGAATACCGCAGCATGACCGACGAAATTCAGCTACGCGGCAACATCGATTTTGCTACGCTTTCGGTCGTCGCACAGGAGCTGCGCGACCTTATTTCGGACTGAACCGGCCCTGTCGGGCCCTCGGAGAACACATGGCAGGCAAGCTCTTACTCTGTCGTCACGGCCAGAGTGACTGGAACCTGAGAAACCTCTTCACCGGCTGGAAGGACGTCGACCTCACCGAGAAAGGCATCCAGGAGGCGATCGACGCCGGCAAGCTATTGAGTGAGATGGGCTACGAGTTCGACATCGCGTATACCTCGGTCTTGAAGAGGGCGATCCGGACGCTGTGGCTGATGCTCGATCAGATGGACCTGATGTGGATCCCGGTTGTGCGCGACTGGCGCTTGAACGAACGCCACTACGGCGCGCTGCAGGGCCTCAACAAGGCGGAAACAGCGGCGAAGTACGGCGACGATCAGGTACACATCTGGCGCCGCAGCTACGATATCCCGCCGCCGCCGATGGAGCAGGACGACGAACGCCATCCGCGCTTCGATCCGCGCTACGCCGGCATCGAGAATCTGCCGGGCACGGAGTCACTGAAGCTCACGCTGGAGCGCGTCATGCCCAGCTGGAACGAGCTGATCGCCCCGGACCTCAAAGCCGGCAAGGACGTGCTGATCGCGGCGCACGGCAACAGTCTACGGGCGCTCGTGAAAATGCTCGACGAGGTTTCCGACGAGGAGATCACCGGCTTCAATATCCCGACCGGCATCCCGCTGGCATACGAGCTCGATGAGGACTTGCGGCCGCTTTCCCGTGAATTCCTCGGCGACCCGGAGGAAGTTGCGAAAGCAGCTGCAGCGGTTGCCGCACAGGGCAAGGCCGGGTGATCGCAGCGCTTGGCGAGCGCCAACCGGTATTCGAAGGCGACGGGCATTTCGTCGCGCACAATGCAACGATCATCGGCAACGTCCGCCTGGGCGACCGGTCCAGCGTCTGGTTCAACAGCGTCTTGCGCGGCGACAACGACTGGCTCGAACTCGGCGCGCGCAGCAACATACAGGACGGCTGCGTGCTGCACACGGATCCCGGCCAGCCGCTGGTCATAGGCAATGGCGTAACGATCGGGCACGTGGCCATGCTGCACGGCTGCCGAATCGGCAACAACACGCTGGTCGGCATCGGCGCCACCGTACTCAACGGCGCCTCGATCGGCAACAACTGTGTCGTTGGGGCGCACACGCTGGTCACCGAGAACAAGACGTTTCCCGACGGCACCCTGATCCTCGGCTCACCGGCCCGCGCGGTGCGTGAACTGTCGGACGAGGAGATCGCCAGGATCGGCGAATCGGCGGCGACCTACGTGGCCAATGCGAAACGCTACAACGACGAGTTGTTCATCGCTGCAGGCGAGGATCCGAACGCGGCTTGCGGCGACTCGGATCAACGACCCTGACCAGCCCTTCCTGGGACGTCGACGCAACGAGCACCCCGTCCCGGCTGAACAGCTGGCCTCTCGCGTAACCGCGCGCCCCGGAAGCGTTGGGGCTGTCCATCGAATACAGCAGCCAGTCGTCGATCCGGAACTCGCGATGGAACCACAGCGCGTGATCAAGGCTCGCCATGATGACGTTGCCGCGCGTGAACGGCAGGCCGTGGGGTAGCGTCGACGTAGCAAGCAGTTCGAAGTCGGAAACGTATGCCAGCAGGTTCTGGTGCAGCGCGAGATCGTCAGCGAGATCATCGACTGCGCGGATCCATACGTGCTTCCGCGGCGCCAGCTTGTCCTGGGAATCGAAATTACCCGGATCTACCGGCCGGAAATGGAACGGCCGCTTGTCCGTCATAAATCGCCTGAGCTTCATCGGCACATTCGCCAGCGCGTCGCTGGCGACCTCGGTGAGGTCCTTGAGGCCTTCCGGCGGCGGCACATCGGGCATTTCGCACTGGTGCGTGAGGCCTTCCTCCGGGTTCTGGAACGAGGCCGCGAGATTCAGGATCGGACGCCCGTGCTGTATCGCAACGACGCGCCGATTCGAGAAGCTGCCGCCGTCGCGGGCGCGATCGACGTCGTAGACGATCGGGGCCTTTATGTCGCCGCGACGCAGGAAGTAGGCGTGCAGCGAATGCGCAACGCGATCGTCTACCGTGTGTTGTGCGGCCGACAAGGCCTGGCCGAGGACCTGACCACCGAACACCTGCGGGCTGCCGATGTCGCGGCTGTCACCGCGGAAGATGTTCTCCTCGATACGCTCCAGCTTGAGCAGGGTAATCAGGTCCGCGAGAACCGGGTGCATGCTCGCTAGTCCGGGTGGATACGGCCGCCGTCGACGGCGATACCGGTGCCGCTGACGAAGACGGCATCGTCACTCGCAAGGAACAGAGCGACCTTCGCAACGTCGACCGGTTCGCCGAGACGCTGTGCGGCCGAGCCCTTGATGCAGTAGTCGCGCAATGCGGTGTCCTTGCGAAACACCTCGCGGCTCACGGGCGTCATGATGGCGCCCGGCTGGATGTAATTGGCCGTGATGCCGTGCTCACCGGTTTCTGCGGCGAGTGCGCGCGTCAGGTTGGCGAGGTCCTGCTCGGCCTGGACACTCGCAGCGGCGCCGTTCGCCGCGAAACAGCTGCGCAGGAAGCCAATACTGATGATGCGCCCGGCCGGGCTCCTTTTAATGTGCGGCAACGCGGCGTGGTAGACCTGCATCGTCAGGTTCGCGCGCGCGCTCAGCAGACGCTCCAGTTCGTCGTCGACCTGTTGCAACGGCGCGTCCGGCTGCAGCGGGAAATCGATGACCAGGATGTCGATACCGCCGAGTTTCGCGACTGCTTCCTCGACCATTGCGGCCACGCGATCCGGGTCGGTGAAGTTGGCGACGATACCGGTAATGCCCTTGACCGACGCGAAGTGCTGCTGGACACCGCTATTGCGCGAATCGACGGCAACCACGGAAGCGCCGTGCTTGACCAGCGTCCGCGCGATCGCCTCACCGACGCCGCTACCCCCGTTCAGGACCAGCGCATTTAGACCGTAAAGGCGCAAAGGATCGGCCATTGAATG
>JAAUXZ010061933.1_pt1 | contig 24655 bp, 19 predicted proteins | sample 7278131 | NCBI WGS metagenome assembly JAAUXZ01 (sample SAMN14350119, study PRJNA611818) | marine sediment metagenome | isolation source: surface marine sediment (3m) | place: French Polynesia: Moorea | collected 2018-08 | reverse complement strand
TACCTGTAAATAACCGACGAAACCATGCACGATGGCTGAAGCCGAAACAATGCCTGCAAAGGTGATTAACAACCCCACCAGTAAAGATAGTTTCTGTAACCCGAAGCCCTCTTCAACATAAACGGCCTCACCTGCGCTCACCGGGTATCGTGCTGATAACTCCGCATAGGTAAAAGCCGATACGGCTGCGATGATAGCAGCCACTAAAAATGCAATGGGGGCGAAATAACCCGCTTCACCGGCTACTTTGCCGACCAATACGTAAATACCCGCACCAAGGATATTACCCAGGCCATAAAAAGTAATCAGCGGAAGCGATAAACTGCGTTTGAGCGTAATCTGACTCATGAGTACATCATAACGCTAAATCCAGTCTCTTTCCCCTTTTCACTGACAATGCCGCAGGCCCATTAAATGACAGAGCACTTTAAAGGGGACACTGTCTACCCTTGTCAGTTGTTCCACCAGACTGAAATGATGCAATCCAGGTAAATTTTGATAACTGATATCAACCCCTTCATGACTCCATGCGTTTTGCAAATCTCTGGACTGACGATGGAATTCATCACTTTCCAGACTGCCGACAAATAAACGAAACGGCGGTTTCATTTTAGGGTATAAAAGAACCGGGCTACTCTCCCTGGCGCTCTTCTGGTCCAGTTTCAATGCATCATTAATTGGGGTGTAAATCAAAGGTTCAAGCTCAAACAAACCGCTCATAGCGGTGACACTTTTTATTAAACCAGCAGGTGGTATCGAATCTTCTTCAAGCCAATCACTCGTGAGCGTCATTGCCGCGAGATGCCCACCCGCCGAGTGCCCGCAAAGATGTAAACGCTCCACATCAATATGATATTGTCCAGCGTGTTTCCATAGCCACTGAATGGCTTGCTGTATCTGAGCAATGATGGCCTTAAGCGAAACCGCTGGGCATAGATCATAGTTAACCACGGCTACGGCAGCTCCAAACTTTATCATCTCACTGGAGATAAAACTGAAATCGGATTTATCCATCGCCTGCCAATAACCCCCATGCAAAAAAATCAACAAAGGTACATTCGTCTGATCCGTTAAAAATAAATCCAGTTTCTGACGGTTACCTTCACCATAGGAGATATTCAGCTCACAACGCGTCTCGCTACGGAACCGTTCACTTTGCTCTCGCCATTGTTGGAAAATTTGCGGGTGTTCAGGAACCGCGGCACGCGCGCTGTATTGAACCTGTAATTCTGCTGCGGAATAGTGCCGATACACGTTAACCATGAAGCATGCTCAAGCGATACCGAGGTAACGTTCTTGTAATTGACGATCTCCAGCCAAGGCTTCTGATGTACCTGACCAGACCACCCGGCCATTTTCCATGAGATAATGACTATCGGCGATTTTGAGCAAAGCATCCAGGTTCTTATCGATGATCAGGATTGATTCACCGCGCTCTTTAAGGATTTTTAATCCATGCCAGATATCTTCCCGGATAAAAGGAGCCAGACCCTCGGTAGCCTCGTCCAGTAATAACAATCTGGGATTGATCATTAATGCCCGGGCAATCGCAAGCATCTGCTGCTCACCGCCAGACAGCTGATTCCCGTAATGGCCCAGACGGTCTTCCAGCTTGGGGAAAATCGCCAATACCCGATCCAGGTCATAGGGGTCATCCGAGTGAGAATAATTGGCCGCTGTGGCCAGCAGATTTTCGCGAACCGTTAAATTGGAAAATACCTGGCGTCCTTCTGGAACCCATCCCAGTCCTCGCCTGGCGATCGCGTGACTGGGTAAATCGTGCAAGGCTTCACCCTGAAACATAATGGTTCCCCGGGCAGGAGGTACGATACCCATCAACGAACGCACCAGCGTGCTTTTACCCATACCATTTCGCCCCAGCAAAGTGACGACTTCTCCTTGCTGAATGGTCAAATCAATACCAAAGAGCACCTGGCTGGCACCATAAAACGATTCAATACCCTTTACCTCCAGCATCAAACCTCTCCGTCTCCCAGATAGGCGCTTCTCACCTCATCATTTACGCGGATCTCATCTGGAGTTCCCGTGACTATCTTTTCACCATAAACCAATACCGTTATCTGGTCCGCAAGAGAAAAGACCGCTTGCATGTCATGCTCGATCAACAGGATACTGACCTCGCCTTTTAATTGCTCAATAAGCTCGATCATCCTCGTGGTGCCCCCAGGCCCCATACCTGCCATGGGTTCATCCAGTAGCAACAACTTTGGCTCACCGGCGAGGGCCATACCCACTTCCAACTGGCACTTCTCCCCATAAGACAGACTGTGAGCGGGTTCGCGGGCCCGCGTAGCCAACCCACATTTTTCCAGAATTTTGACACTTTCTGCCTGTAATAAAGAATCCCGAATGACGGGTTGCCAGAACCGGAAGCTGTGCCCTTTATGTGCCTGCAATGCAAGCGCAATATTTTCTTGCGCACTCAATTGCTCGAACACACTGGTAATTTGAAAAGAACGCCCGAAACCTAACCTTGCTCTTTTATGCATGGGCAACTCGGTGATGTCTCGCCCACCAAAATATATATGCCCGGCATCCGGCAGAATTTCACCGGACAATTGTTTAATTACGGTAGTTTTACCCGCTCCATTTGGCCCAATGAGGGCATGAATACTACCAACTTCCACATCAAAGGACAGGTTATGACAGGCTCTCACTGCACCAAAGCTTTTACTGAGCCCCTGCACTTCAAGTACGGTGTTTTTCATGGCTTTCGAGCCCCAATCAACAGGCCATAAAGACCGCGCTTGGCAAATAACACCATTATTATCAGGAAGGGTCCCAGGAATACCATCCAGTGTTCCGTATAGGCCGCCAGTATTTCCTCCAGCACCAGTAGTGTCATGGCACCCAGTACGGGACCAAACAAGGTCCCCATTCCGCCCAGCAAAACCATGATCAGAATTTCACCCGATTGGGTCCAATGCATCATACCTGGACTGACAAATTCATTTTGATTGGCCAGCAAAGCGCCCGCAAGCCCGGTGCCTGCACCCGATATAATGAAACACACCAGTTTGTAACGGTATGTGGGATAACCCAATGCCTGCATGCGTAATTCATTTTCTCGAGCGCCTCGTATAACCCGTCCAAAACGCGAGTGAACAAGCCGGTGGGCAAAGAACAGGAATAAAAGCAATAACGCGAGGCTGAGATAATAGAAATGAATATCGTTACTCAAATCCACGGGGCCAAGCGTATTCCGAGTCCAGAGACTCAGGCCATCATCCCCACCATACGCTTCGAGTGAAACAAACAGGTAATAAAACATTTGTGCAAACGCCAGCGTAATCATAATGAAATACACCCCACTCGTCCGTAAGCTCAAGGCTCCGATGACGGCAGCCATCAAAGCAGATATCACGATGGCCACACTGATGGTGACCAGCACACTATCACTACCTGCAATCCCTAGCCCTAAGAAACTACCCTCTTGTGCATGATAAGTTAGAATTCCGACCGAATAAGCGCCTATTCCCAGAAAGGCCGCATGCCCAAGACTGACCATCCCGCCGTAACCCAGAATAAGATCGAGACTCACGGCCGCCAAAGCATAAATCAGGATACGACTGGAAAAAGAAATTAAATAACTGTCATCGATGACCGTGGCAACAATGGGCAGAAACAGCAAAAGAGCCAAAGCCAGAAATAAATAAACCCGTGCGCGGCCAAAATGCTTAAATTGATTTAAAAACATATCAACTCTGAGCCGGGAAGAGTCCACGTGGCCGCCAAATTAAAACCATGGCCATCAATATATATACCGACATCGATGCCAGAGAGGCACCCGCACCGTCAGCGGCAGCTGGAGGCAAGAACCAGCGTAACAATAAAGGTAGTAAAAAACGTGCCAGTGTGTCTACAAAACCCACCAACAATGCTGCAATCAGGGCGCCCTTTATAGAGCCAATACCGCCAATCACAATCACAACGAATGTCAATATTAAGATACTCTCTCCCATTCCGGATTCTACCGCAAGAATGGGGCCGGCCATTAATCCCGCCAAACCGGCCAGTAAAGCACCCAATCCAAAGACTAAAGTGTTCAGTAATTTGATATTCACACCGAGAGCGACAACCATCTCACGGTTGAATGCACCTGCTCGGATCTGCATACCCAGACGGGTGTGTTTGAATAACAAATAAAGTAACAGGGCTACCACAACCCCTACCAGAATGATGGCCAACCGGTAAACCGGATAAGGTGCACCCGGTATAATTTCGACGGTACCCGACAAAAAGGTCGGCACATCCATGAACAAGGGTTGTCGTCCCCAAATCATGCGGGTAATTTCATTGAAAAACAGAATTAAACCAAAGGTAGCCAATACCTGATCAAGATGGCCTCGATCGTATAATCGACGTAATACTATGGCTTCTACTAATATGCCGACCAGGGCTGTCGCAAGTAATGCAACGACAAGTCCCAACATGAAACTGCCTGTTTGGTTGAACACAGTCGCCGCGACATAGGCACCAATCATGTAGAAAGAGCCGTGTGCCAGGTTAATAATCTGCATGATGCCAAAAACCAGGGTCAATCCCGCAGACATCAGGAACAACATGACTCCAAGTTGCAGTCCATTGAACAGTTGTTCAAAAAAAAGCAGCATAAATTCGAATGATTCTGGATAGAAGGGGAACATGAATCGATCCCCTTAAGCTCTTAACTACATTTTGCAATCACTGGCATAAGCATCTGAGTGATTAGCCAACACCTTTTTCAGGGTTTTATTAGTGGTACTGCCATCAGCCATTTTCACGACTTCCCGCACATAGATATCCTGCACCGGATGCTGGTTTTTACCGAATTTAAAGTCACCCCTCACCGACTCAAAATCCGCCTTGCGTAACGCTTCACGAAAAGCGGACATATCATTTAAATCGCCATTCACGGCTCTTAAAGCACTTCCTATCAGGTGCGCCGCATCATAACCCTGGCTCGCATACAGTGTTGGGGTACGACCATAAGTTTTACGGAAATTATCGACAAAATTTCGATTCGCGGTATTGTCCAAATCATGTGTCCATTGAGAACCATTGACAACGCCTACTGCGGCATCGCCAACCGCTTTAAGCAAACGTTCGTCGAAAGAAAATGCTGGCCCAAAAACAGGAATGCTTTGGTTCAAACCGGCCTGTGCATACTGTTTGAGAAAGTTGATACCCATTCCTCCAGGCAGGAAAAAGAAAACCGCATCAGGCTTGGCTGCTCGTAGAGAGGCAATTTCGGCCGCATAGTCAGACTGACCTAATTTGGTATAAACCTCACCGGCAATATTACCCTGATAAAATCGCTTGAACCCTGTGAGAGCATCCTTACCCGCTGGATAATTGGGCGCGAGCAAGTAAACCTTTTTAAAACCTTTATCTTTGACATATTGGCCGGCAGCTTCATGTAAATTATCGTTTTGCCAGGCAACATTAAAATAATTTTCATGACATCCCTTACCCGCCAGTGCTGATGGACCAGCGTTGGGACTCACATAAATGACATCACTTCGTACCACCTTGGGTACAACAGCCATCGCTACATTGGAGAAAACAATACCTGTCATAATCTTGACTTTGTCCCGTTTAATATAGCGATCTGCAATCTGCTTACCTTTACCAGGTTTGCGGCCATCATCATCAACCATAAGCTCAACATCCACACCCCCAAGCTTTCCACCACCCTGCTCTAAAGCCAGCATAAAACCATCACGAATATCTTCACCCAGATAACCAGCCTTGGTTGATAGTGTTGTAACCATACCGATTTTAAGTGGGTCAGCACTGATCCCCATGCTAAACAAAAACAGGCACACAGCGATAAAAGTCTGAGTGAATCGTTTCATAGAATATCCTCTGGATTAGTTATTATCGGGATAGTTTATCAGTAACTGTGCGGCCGCTAAACATTGAACTGCATAGTTACAATGACCTGGCCAAAATTAAAAAAACCTTCAGAGTAACCGCTTGAGAAAATCAATCGCTTTTTGCTCTGACTCTGAATTGAAGAGATAGGTACCGAAATGTCCTTTGTTCTCGGCAAGATGAATTTCATGGGGTACACCTTTTTGCCGGAGTGCTTCAGCCATAAATTCCATCTGCACCGGCTCAACCAACACATCTTCCGAGCCATGATATAGAAAGACCGGGGGCGAATCAGGTTTGACATGGTTGACCGGAGACGCATCCTCCCATCGCTCTGGACTCGCACGGTATGAAGCACCTATGAACTGGGTAATGACCGGAGACTCTGGCCAGTGGCTGAATTTAGCAGGAGTTCCTCCCGATACCAAGGCCTTGAGTCCCACGCCTGGATCCAGCCCTGCTCTCAAGACCAGGTGTCCTCCCGCTGAATAGCCCCAGGCCCCCACTCTTTGCGGATCAATATTAAAATTTTCAGCATTCTTTTGGAGCCATTTTATGGCCTGCCTGACATCCTCGATTGCTGCCGGGTAAGGATGCTTTACTGCTGAACGATAGGTAATGTTGAATGCAGCAATGCCCTGGGCCGCGAGTTTTTTACTGATTGAGCTCATATCACCAGAGCGTCGTACCCAGCCCCCACCATGGACCACAACAACAGCTGCGATGGGTTGCTCAATATTTTGTGGCAGATATAACTGCGCCTCTAACGGTTCTGAATCATCAGTAAAGACGAAGGAATCATACTGATACTGCCAGGGCATGACCGCACACCCCGTTGCAAACAGTGTAATCACCCAGCCTAAAACCGTGCGGAAGTAATTCATTAATCCTGCCTACTCGTGAATTCATTACATTAATGATATAAGAGCCTGGAAATTCGTATAAATTCCTCAGATGTACCTTATGACTACAAAGTAGCACTTGCTTTAGTCATCTATGATCATTTCACAAGTACCACTGAAAAACTGAATGGGTTCCCTATGCATGAATGGATCTACTGTTGAATGAGCTAATAGATTTAAATTGGACAATCGATTAAATCGTCCCGTATCACGATTAATGATCAATACAGTAAGACCATTCATTAATTGAAAAATATAAAAACGATCACTACTGAATGCCAATTGAGGGGGATAGACGATAAAAACATCATCCGTATCTGTAACATGACATCTGATAGGGGCTGAAACATCGGCTTTCGAAAAACCCGGTCCCAATGTGCCCAAAATCAGGACCATTGTTAATATAAAAACCACAGGTGACAATCTTCCATGGTTATTATCCGAGGAATGGCGCACATCTATTTTTTTGAATACCAACAGCATCGGCTCTTTTTACCCTGTGAGTGCCAGGATATTATCCCGTTTAAATGGCATTCATGCACGTTGATATTAACGATAGCTGACAGTGATCATCACCTTCACCGGTATCGGCATCACTTTATACGTTTTATAGAAGAGTCTTCCTGCAAAAAAGGTAATGGTCTTTTCAAGCATAGATAATATACAATCGATTTCATAAGGCTTATCAATTTCACCTTAAAAGTTTGTTGCGTATTCTAGTGCTGCGTTTGCAGAGTCCTGCTTGCCTCACGTCCTAACGGAAGGAGTTTATGGAATATTTTGTTGTAATGGTGCCTGCTTTGCCTTTGTTTACGGCCATCATTACCTATCTATTTTCGGCTAGACTGAATCAATACGTGGCCCAGATCAGTGTCGCTTCAATGTTACTCACGTTAGTGGCCGCCACTGCCTTATTGTATTTTGCCCTTTCCGGAACCCCCAGTGCCGATGTCAGCTTTGGCACCAGTTGGGGCATTCTGATTTTTGATCCCTTAAGTTCGCTGATGAGTGTGGTGATCGCAGGCATCAGTCTTATTGTGCATGTTTATTCTATTCGTTACATGGCCGATGAGGAGGGTTACGAACGCTTCTTCGTGTTGCTGGGCCTGATGACGGCATCACTGTTGTTGATGGTTGCGGCGGGCGACCTGTTAACTCTGCTCACTTCCTGGCATTTGATCGGGATCCTGCTGTACCTATTACTGGTCCAAAATACCGCGGACGCACCGACCCAGCGCTATGCGATGTGGACCATGATTACCTACCGCCTGGGTGATTTACCGCTGGTGCTGGCCGCGGCAGTGTTATTCGATGCTTACGGCACCTGGTCCCTGAGTGAATTATTCGCAGCGATTAAGCAATCACCTGATGTGCAGACTTTTGGAGGTTTTGCGGCGATTGAAGTGGCCGGCATTTTGATTGCTTATTCCGCGTTCGCACGTTCTGCACAATTCCTGCTGCATAATTGGTTGCCCTATACCATGTCGGGTCCAACGCCTGTGTCTGCACTGATGCATGCCGGTATTGTTAACGCGGGAGGTTTCCTGGTTAATCGCTTCGCGCCGTTGTATATGCAAACCCACGACGTGTTGCACTTGTTATTCATTGTCGGCCTGTTCACCGCGATTATTGGCTCGGTGTTGATGCTGTCGCAAAATGACATCAAGAAAGCACTCGGTTATTCAACCATGGGCCAGATGGGCTTCATGATCATGGAGTGTGGTGTCGGTGCCTTTTCACTCGCGGTCTTTCATTTGATTGCACATGGACTGTTCAAGGGAACCATGTTTCTTGGCGCTGGGGGTGTGATTGGTAAGGCACGAGGATCTGATGGTGTGCCCAAGCACGAGTTGTATACCTTCGTGGTCGAGCGCCAGGTGGCGTATCGCCGCCAGCCCTGGTTATTGATGGCCGCGATCACCCTGGCCATACCGTTATTAATCCTTGTCGCTGCGCACTGGTTAGTGGCACAGGATTATTTCCAGAAACAAGGTGCGATCGTCTTACTGTTCTTTGGCTGGGTGACCGGTGCGCAATTAATCTTTGCGTCCTACAAGATGCAAACCACCAATCCGTGGCGCTTATTCACGATGATCATTGCCTCTTTCGCCATCGTGGTTTTGGGTTACGCAATGATCAGCCATGCCTTTGACCTGTTCCTGTACCCTGATCCTGAAGCACGCAACCTTTTATACGAGGCTGCCGGGGTCGACCTGATCTGGTTCGATCTGTTCGTGGTGGTGGTTACCGCGTTTATCGTGCTGGGTTGGTTGATGGTGTATTACGCGGGTAAATCGAGCCTCGGTAGCCAGATCAAAAACCGCATCTGGGTGAGCTTTTATGCGCTCATTTCACGTGAATTCTATGTCATGGAATTCTATTCCTGGGTCGCCCGTAAGTTATTCAAACTGGCGCATAAGATGAATACCATGTTGAGGTGGGTGTAATGAACCAGATGTGGTGGTTTTCGGTGGTTTTCCTGCCGTTATTTCCATTCAGTGCGGTGTTCGTCTTGCTGATTAAAATGTTACCGAATGCCTGGTTGCGCGGTATTGCTTTTCTACTGTGGCCATTAGCAGGCGTCTGGTTGCTGGAGGCCACTCAGGCCAATCTACCCGACTGGGTGCTGTACTGGGCGCTGGGTACTTCGTTACTGTATGCCTTCAGGGCGCTGGTGATACGTGAACTCAATCTTTGGTTGAGTTACATCGCGGTCTCTGCATGGTCGATCTTGTGGGTCGTATTATCGGGTAGTGATTTAACCAACCTGATGTTGTTCGCATTGGGCTTTACCCTGCCGATGGCGTTGATGGCATTGCTGGGGGGAGAGTTAAAGCAACGTTTTACCGCAGCATACGGTGGTCTATATGGTGGTATCGCGCAATCTCATCCGCGGCTTTCCGCGATGCTGGTATTTACCCTGTTGGCAGTGATTGCAACACCCCTGTTTCCGGGTTTTTTTACCATGATGTCTTCGATCATGGCGCAGATGCTGAATTCTCCTGTGATTGCCATCGGCTTATTACTGATTTGGTTGTTGTGGTCCTGGTCAGGTATTTTGTTATTACAGGGGCTGGTGATGGGCCCAGAAGATGCCTTGTCCGGCCTGACAGATGATCTTGCAGTCTGGCGCGTGGGTACCTACGCCCTGTTACTGATTGGTATGGGTATTTTTGGTTTGTCTTTTGCGGTGGTGTTCTAATGGCACTGACTTTAGGCAGAAAACTCGGCATTCGAAGTATGGTTTACGTGGCCGGCAAACCGATACCATTCTTTTGGCCGATGCGCTCTTTTATTCATCACAACCCGCTGCACGGATTAGAAAACCTGCCGTTTGATGAAGCCGTGGTTAAAGCCCATAAGCTGTTTCATGCCAACACTTACCTGCCGCGTACGACCTATCAAAATTATTGGCAGCAAGGCAAGGTGTGCCAGCAAACATTACACGCATCTACGGCTAAGCTGGCACAGGAGTTAAACAATGATCTTGGCGTTGATCTTGAGCAATGGTTTGCCAACCTGATGCTCAATACGGTTGAGCCGGTCACTTCCAACAAGGGGGGGTTTAGTGCTGAAGCCGTATGGCGTGTCCTGCAGGGTGCTGACCATAAGTCAGCTGACGTGGTCCATGAGCTGGATTTACCGGATATACTGAACCGCAAGCTCTCTGCCGACCGCCCCTTATACGAATCCATTGACTTACTGTTTGATACCGGCATTGGCGAAGAGCTCGATGAACTGGTGATCAAGAGTTGCCTGGATTTCTTTGATGAAGGGCAGTCAGTGTGGAAAATGCCGGGACGTCGCAAAGGGCTGTTTCAGGCTTGGTACCAGATGGCCAGCCGTAACCGCTGGTTGTCCAGGCGGGCTCGATTCATCCATGCGCTGGTTGATGATGCGGATTCACCGGAAGATGTGATCGATGCAGTGATGAGACGTTTCCAGGTACCGGAAGCGGCCTGGCAAAGTTATTTCACTTACGAGTTATCACGCTTGCACGGTTGGGTGGGCTTTATTCGTTGGCGAGAAAATTCCAAGAATTATTACTGGCGAGTGCGTTATCCGGCTGATCTGGTTGATTACCTGGCGGTGCGTCTGACCCTTTCTGCAGCACTGCTGCAGGAGCGTGCTCGCAAAATTGGATTACTGACGGTGCCGGCGATGCAGGATGCCATTCAGTCCCGAACTATTGAACTGTTCTTGCGCCAGGAACTGTACAGTGGTGAGGTTTTCCCACCGTTGGCGCAACAGGTCGAGTCGAGCATTGCGCTAAACCGTGCGCGATCAATGGAGAAATTCTGTATCGAGTATCTGCGTCGCAAGAGTGTTTACGAGGCGGAACAATGTGCGCGGCGTTTACAGGCCCTGGCAAAACAGTCTGATGATACTGCAGCACTGAAAACGCTCTCGCTTGAACAAGTAACGGACTTGTTGCACGCTCTGCGCAGCTTTGAAAAACGTGAAGGCCAGTTATGGCTGGAAGCGATGGAGCAACAGTCAATGGACAACCTGCTCCAGGATATCTGCGGCGGAGATGATAAGGACCGCGAGAAACGTCCTTTTGCGCAGGCGTTATTTTGCATCGATACACGTTCTGAACGTATCCGTCGACACCTGGAATCAGTGGGTGATTATCAGACTTATGGTATCGCCGGTTTTTTTGGTGTGCCGTTTAGTTTCATGGAACTGGGTAAGGGGAGTGAAACGCACCTGTGTCCGATTCTTCTAACGCCGAAAAACCTGGTGCTGGAAATCTCCCGTGATGAAACGGTCATGGACGAGGCGGCGCTGAGTGCATTGGAGAAAGCCATCCATGAATTAAAGGAGTCGATCTTCTCGCCGTTTGTGACGGTGGAAGCGATTGGCCTGTTGTTCGGTTTTGACATGTTTGGCAAAACACTGGCACCGAGAACCTACCATGGCCTGCGCAAGCATCTACATCAGCACAAACCGATCACCTACCTGTTGCAGGATAAGCTCAGTCGAGAACAGGCTGATTCGGTGGTGCGCGCGGTACAACGGGCCTTGATCGAAAATGCTGTAGAACTTGACCTCGGCATACCTAAGGAGCGTATCACCGATGACATGGTCCGCCAGTTACGCGAATGCGCCTTGGAACACGAATCGGATGCCCCATTGGTGCGTGAAGAACTGCACATGAAATCCGGTGATTTAGAAGAATTTGTCAACCGTCTGCGACAGACCTATCAGATTAATCCGCCATTTGCCCGCTTACAATTGGAGCGTTTGGGTCGAATAGGATTTAGTCTGGATGAACAGGTCAACTTTGTCAGTACTGCGCTACGGTCGATCGGTCTGACCACACAGTTTTCACGTTTCGTGTTGTTGATGGGGCATGGTAGCCGTTCGGAAAATAATCCCTACGAATCTGCACTGGATTGCGGGGCATGTGGTGGTAATCATGGGTTGTTCAATGCCCGGGTCTTAGCTTACATGGCCAATAAACCCCAGGTTCGCGCCAAACTCAAACAGCAAGGTCTGCCGATTGCGGATGATGTCTGGTTCATTCCCGCCATGCACAACACCACGACCGACGAAATGAATCTGTATGACCTTGAGTTATTGCCATCATCACACCTCATTTACCTGGATCGCCTGCGTAACGGCTTGATTGCGGCATCACGTCTATGTGCCAAGGAACGATTGCTGACACTGGATGAACATACCGAGGTTGAAGAACCTGCGGCAGCGTTTATTGAAGTGCAACGTAATGCAATGGATTGGTCCCAGGTACGACCGGAGTGGGGTTTGTCACGCAATGTGTATTTCATTATCGGTCGACGTCGCTTAACACGTAATGCAAATCTCGAGGGGCGCTCATTCCTGCATTCCTATGATTACCGCGAGGATCCTAACTGCCGTTTACTGGCCAACATACTGGGCGGGCCGCTGGTAGTCGGACAATGGATTAATATGGAGCATTATTTTTCCACGGTAGATAATGAGCGTCTGGGTAGTGGCAGCAAGGTTTATCATAATGTCGCCGGGCGTTTCGGTGTGATGACCGGTAACCTGAGTGATTTACGTACAGGCTTACCGGCGCAAACCGTACTGAATCGTGGTACGCCCTATCATGAACCACTGCGTTTGATTACTGTAATCGAGGGCCCTTATGCAACTACCATCAAGGCGATCGAAGAAGTGGCCGCGGTCAGTCGCCTGGTACGCAATCACTGGATCCGACTGATGATTATTGATCCTGAAACAGGTTTGGTGCATAGCTACGAAAAAGGCGAATGGACGCAGCAAGCGTTGGACAAAGACCAAACCGTTAATGCTTCCGTGGAGGAATGTGCTTAATGAAGACTTTTAATTTAAGTCCGCTGAAAAAATTGGAAATCATCCTCGATGGTGAGCACCAGGAGTTTGCGACCGACCTGTTGGATCGGGCGGGTGTCAAGGGTTACACCATCATCAATAATATTTCAGGTAAAGGCAGCCATGGTTTTCATGAAGGCCATTTGATGTTCAATGAAGATGATGTGCTGATCATGATCATTGCGGCAGTACCGGAAAAACTGGTCCAACCGATTTTGGAAGGTTTTGCGCCTTTTTATGACGAGCATTCCGGTGTCGTGTTTATCTCGGATATTCAAGTGACGCGTTCAGTTAAGTTTGGCAGCTGAACATGAGGTGAAGTGCGCTTATGCGTTCTTGATGTTTCCGGTCAGGTCATACTTCTGGCTATCACTAGCGCATCGTAAGTCTATTTTATTAAGATTGATGCTGACCACTATCAGCGTCTGCTTCTACAGTAGCATCAGCATTCTGTTCGCCGCCATATATTGCTTTTTCCAAGGCCACTCTACGATTATCCAGCCAGTTTTTATCGGGAACACACCGTTTAACACCCAGTTTGGTCAACCGATCCAGCGGCTGACCATTGGCACCGACAATGTAAACATTTTTACCCGCCTGCAGCATATCTCTAATAGCCTCCTCAACAGCGAGTGCAGAAGAGACCCCCAGATGTTTAACCTGCGTTAAATCCATGATCAGAGAATCACAACCGTGCAAGCTAGAATTTCTTCGACTGATGGCTCGCGACACCCCAAAGATCATGGTGCCTTTTAAACGCAGCAGAAAAACTTTGTCAGGATCAGATTCCATCAAGTCTTTCTCGTAGGCGGTTAACTCATTATCGACATCATTTGAAGGCGATATCGCTTTGACATCATCCTCCTGAAACTCGGATAGACGCGTGATGGTCATCACATTCGCAATGAATAATCCAAGCCCGACCGCTACGATCAAATCGACAAAAACAGTCAGCAATATTACGCCGTAAGTAATCACTGCCCCTTTGGCAGATAGCCGGTGTGCCCTTTTGAGAAAATTCCAGTCGATGATGTTCACACCAACCTTAAACGCAATGCCCGCGAGCACGGCTAACGGAATAAAAGCCGTCAAGCCCGAAGCCCATAACACGATGACCAGTAAGATACCTGCACGGACCAGTCCTGATAATGCTGATCTTGCCCCGGTTTGGATATTAACGACCGTTCCCATGGTGGCACCAGCACCGGGAAGACCTCCGAAGAAACCTGATGCCATGTTGCCAATTCCCTGACCAATCAATTCCTTATCGGATTTGTGTTGCGTGCGGGTTAAGCTGTCCGCGATGACTGACGTTAACAAGGCATCGATACTGCCCAGCATACCCAGCACGATCGCATCCACCAACATCAACTGCCATTCTGCAATACTAAATACCGGCATCTGAAATGATGGTAATCCGGAGGGGATTTCACCTATTCTGCGGATATCATCGATAGATAAAAACATCACAGATAACAGTGTACCCACCACCAAAGCCATTAATGGCGGAGGTAATACTCTCGCGAGACGGGTCGGGGTCAAGAACAGGATGGCCAAGGTTATTCCACCCAGCATTATTTCTGACAATTTCATGTCGCTGATCAGATTACCCAGGTTTTCCAAAACTGAGAGAACACCGCCGGATGGAGTGGGCTGACCCAGTAAAGGTCCAATTTGCAGGATAATGAGGATAATGCCAATTCCGGACATAAATCCGGAAACGACACTGTAGGGCATCAAGGTAACGTACTTACCCAGCCGTAACAGGCCAAATATAATCTGGAAAATGCCGGCAAGGACAACCACCGTAAATGCCATGGCCATCCCGTTTTCAGGATTGGTGGCAATTAGCTTGGCAATGACGGCAGTGAATACTACGGTCATAGGGCCTGTGGGCTCGGAGATTAAGGTTGGAGAACCACCGAACAGCGCTGCGAAGAGCCCCACCATGATGGCACCATAGAGCCCCACTTCGGCACCAGCACCGGAGGCAACACCAAAAGCCAAAGCCATTGGCAATGCAATGACCGCAGCCGTCATACCTCCCAGGATGTCACCGCGTAAATTGCGCGTATTGATTTCATTGAATATCAACAAAATTGACTCCTTTGACCCTGTTTACGTCAGGATATTGTATTTAAATAGTCGGAATTATCCCGGTTATAGGGCATAAATGCACATTGAAATTAACGATAGGTCGAATAGATTTATATCTATATTTATATAGCTGATGCATAAAGAGATAGATATCAATAGTCAAGCCCGCGTAAGGCATAAGGAACCACTAGGGTATATGATTTGCAACCACCGTCAGCACTCTATCGAGTACAAGGAGCAGCACCAATGAAATACAAACGAGCCTTTTTATTCCTAGGGAGCTTCTCTTTATTTCTTCTGCAGCTATCAGGATGGGCTTTTGCCACTGAGCCACAAGATATTATCGGTAAAGACGCTGAAACACTTCCCCTGTTTGATGCTCATGTGCATTACAAGCGGGCCGCCTGGTCACCCTATCCTCCCAATGTCGTTCTATCCTTAATGGATCAAAACGGTGTCGCCATGGCACTGGTATCTTCATCACCCGACGAGGGCACCATTACGTTGTGGGAATACGCCCCCAAGCGGATCATCCCTGAAATGCGTCCATATAATGACCAGCTGGGCCCTTCTAACTGGATGAAGGGGGCAGGTGTTGGAGATCTGATTGAAAAACGCTTAAGGCAATACCCGCATGAAGGCATTGGTGAGTTTCATTTACATGAGGTGGACCCAAATGATGAGCCCTTAATGAAAAGAATCGTCAAATTGGCTATTGAAAAGCAGGTCCCGTTGCATGTTCATTCTGACCATGAACCCATTGAATACCTGTATAACTTGAATCCTGAGCTTACCATCATCTGGGCCCACGCTGGCATGTCCGAACCTGCCAATGTCGTTGAAGACATGATGTCACGTTACCCAACGCTGTATGCCGATACTTCTTATCGGGAAACGGATATTTTAACCATCTCCGGAGAATTGGATCCTGAATGGAAGCGCGTGTTGGAAAAGTTTGCTGACCGGTTTATGGTGGGATCCGATACGTGGAATAACGACCAGTGGGAGGATTATGATAATTTGATAACACTGAATCGTAAGTGGCTGGCGCATTTAAGCACAGATGCTGCCAAAAAAATTGCTTATCAAAACGCAGCACAATTATTCGATCGAAAAATCGATTCCGCTTTAATCGGTAAGAGATAACAGATAAATAGGCAAGCTGAATCAAAGATACTTGTATTAGCTATTAACCTGAGCACTTTGGATCAACGCACTCATCACCCTCATGTTATCCACAGCATCCACTAGTGGCGTCGGTACCTCGGTATCATTCAACACCGTTTGCGAGAACAAGTCCCCCTGGATGGTATACTGATCACTTACATCAAAAACAATCTCCTTAATGTTAACACCACGATGATGCCATATTCTGCATGGCCGATCAGAAGGCGCATTGAAAGGGATTTCAAGCTCAATACGACCTTCCGACCCGAAGATATTGACCCTCTGATAGGGTGTCATCTGCGTTGAACAGGTGAATGTAGCGGTACCTTGCTCAAATTCGAGAATACCGGAGGTTTTACGATCAGTTTTAAACACTGGATCCGTATCCATCACACCTAAAACCCGGTATGGCTCAGAGTCGAATATGAATCGGGAGAGAGAAAGGCAATAACATCCAATGTCCATCAGTGCACCTCCACCCATATCCATCCTGTTGCGGATATTGTCTGGATCGTCGTTGTAATAGGAAAAAAATGAGTGAATATTTTGCAAGGTTCCAATCTTACCCTCGCTAACCAGCTGCTTTGCTTTTTGCCATTGTGGATGAAAGCGATACATGAAAGCTTCCATCACTTTTAACCGGGGCCGCTTGCGTGCTTCAGATAATAACTCCTGAGCTTCTGTAACAGTCAAACCAATGGGCTTTTCACAGAGCACATGCTTTCCTGCCTCCAAGGCCTTGATGGACCAGGGAACGTGGAGATGATTAGGCAGTGGCACATAGACTGCATCGATTTCAGTATCAGCCATCATTTCTGCGTATGAACCATAAACCTTTGCAATTCCCAACCGCCTGGCCACTGCCTCTGCCTTTTCTGGATGCCGCGAAGCAATCGCGGCTATCTCACTGTACTGGCCTCGTTGCATGGCAGGTATCACCTTTTCAACACCTATTTTGGCGGTACTTAAGATACCCCAGCGCACTTTTTGCATTTCGTTGCGTTCTCCCGGTCTGCTGAATTTAAAATTGAAAGGCCTTGATTGCGTATCAACTGAATGACCCGCGATAGGCTCATGCATTCTATCAGGGTGGTAACGCATGGAATTTTTCAATTCAACGACAACCAGCGAAAATTCAAATGGATCAGATTGAATTTTTCAACTTATATGTTTATAACTAAATCGCCATATGCTAATATTCAAGGATTTCACGCTAAGCACTGCGTTGGTCTACGGGATAATCCATGCAAAATCTGCTTTATACATTACTGCCTTTTTTACGCTGGTTTCCGCTGACCCAGGAAAAACTACGCGCTGATTTGATTGCGGGTATTACCGTAGCCCTCATCCTCGTCCCGCAAAGCATGGCCTATGCTCAACTGGCCGGTTTACCGGTGGTTTATGGCCTTTATGCTTCGTTCGTTCCCGTTATCATTGCCTCGTTATGGGGTTCATCGAGTCAGCTGCATACTGGCCCGGTCGCGATGCTGTCCTTGATGTCAGCTGCAGCATTAATTCCTTTCGCAACACCAGGCAGTCCTGGCTTTATTGAGTTATCGATCATGTTGGCTTTGATGGTCGGTATCCTCAGATTGGCCCTGGGTGTTTTTAAACTGGGTGCCATTGTTAATTTACTTTCCAGTCCGGTCATTGTGGGATTTACCAATGCGGCTGCTTTGATCATAGGTCTTTCACAATTGAGTAAGATTATTGGCGTGCCGTTTCCACGTACGGAGTCCTACCTCGCTGATCTATGGCGTGTCATCGAACAGATTCCTCAGACGCATATCGTCACACTTCTGTTCGCCGTAGGTGCATGGATACTCATTACGGTTTTAAAAAGAGTGTCAGGCCGACTGCCTGGGGTGTTAATCGTTGTGGTTCTGACAACCATAATCAGTGCTCTGGTGGGTTTTGAACACAAGATGTCGGTCAATGTGTCACAGATTTATGAATCTGAAACAGCCGATATGCTGGATCGTTATAATCAGACTGAACAGCGCATTGGAACCCTCATCACGCAGGTGGCCGACCTGCGCAGACATGCCGAGGAGCTTGAGCAACGTGACCAGGCTTATGATTTTGAAAAAGCCGCCAGTTTACTTGCGGCGGCAGCCATTTCTGAGAATGAGCTACAAACCCTGAAAAAGGAAAATACCCGGCTCCGTATTGAAATACATTCAATCCGTTTCACCTCGGCTATCGATACCAATGGGCAGACCCTGTTGTTTAATGGTGATGGCTTGCCAGATGGCTACCAGAGTGAAGAGAAGACCTGGCGCTTTGCCGGTATCCAGAATGACCAGATCGTAGTATCCGCGGGCGGTAGTGTAGTCGGTACCATTCCACAGGGATTACCCAGCTTACAGGTGCCTACCATTCAATGGGATCTGGTATTAGCCTTATTACCTGCAGCGATGGTCATGGCACTCATCGGTTTCATGGAAGCCACTTCGATTTCCAAGGCAATTGCCAGTAGCACCGGTGAACGCGTCGATACCAGCAAGGAACTGGTGGGACAAGGGCTGGCGAATATTGCAGGCAGTTTCTTTGGTTCATTTACCGTTAGTGGCTCCTTTTCACGCTCGGCCGTGGCCGCCAAAACGGGAGCCCGAACCGGCTTATTCGCTATTATCAGCGCAGCGGCGGTGGTAATGGTATTGCTCTTTTTCACGCCCTATCTATACCATTTGCCTCAAGCCGTACTGGCTGTGATCGTCATGATTGCGGTCTTCGGTTTAATTCGGATCAAACCTTTGGTACAGGCATGGAAGGTTGATCGTGTGGGCGCCATCATAGGTATCGTCACTTTCTTTGCCACCCTGATCATGGCTCCATCCATTGCCAATGGCATCCTGCTCGGTATTGCATTAACTGTGATTCACTATTTGATCCGCACCATGAAACCCCGGGCAGAGATCGTCAGCTTCAAGCCGGATGGTACCCTGGGCGGCATTCGGGCACACAACCTGTCACCCATCTGCAAAAAATTTGTTCCGGTTCGCTTTGATGGTTCTTTGACCTTTGCTAACGTCGCTTACTTTGAGGATATCATCCTTGAAGCTCAACGAGAGTATCCTGAAGCCAAGGCGATCGTCATGATAGGAAGCGGCATTAATGAAATGGACGCTTCCGGTGAAGAAAAGATTCGTGAGCTCAACCAGCGCCTCAGTGAGCTTGGCGTCACTCTTATGTTCAGTGGATTGAAGTATCAGGTGATGAAACTATTTATCCTTAGCGGACTCGTCGACGAGATCGGCCGGGACCGATTCTTCAGAGATAAACGTACGGCTTTGGATACACTCATCAAACAATTCGATTGCACCTCCCCCTAGAGGAAAACTACTTCAATACTTCCCAGACTTTTTAATTAGATACCTTTGGTCTTCCCAAGTCGATTGTAATTCCCTGGGATAATAATTCCTCGGTACGCTGCTCTGAATAACTTCGGTAATCCTGTTTTTTATAGAACCCCCCAGCCGTGAAACGCATCGATTCTTTGAAATGGTGCGGAAACGTGAGGCTATCATGACGTCTGATTAACTCGCCTTCATTGAATGCCAGCACACCCGGACGGTAAAACATCTGATGTTTTTGAGCCATAGTCCTGGGAGTCGTTGGTTTACCGTCCACTCCGATTAGGGCCTGATCCGAATCAGCATTCAGACGAACAATGGTAAAAGGCGCTATTTCTTTTTGTACTAGGGGATGAGCCAGAATGCCTTCATGAAATTCTTTACAGTCATAACAGCTACCATCTTCCAGTATCACCATCAAAGGACCTTTGACAGAGGACAGATCGGTCAGCTCAGTAAATAATGGGTTTTCCTTAAGTGTATACACATCTCGTTCAAGCTTGGCTTGAAGATAATCAGCAAGCTTAGTGTTTTGATAAGATTGACTGGCCACATACTCAAGCACATGTCGGAAGCGTTCAGGTGCACGGTAACCGTTGACTCTTACCACGGTTTTATTATCTTTATCCAGAAAGACAATCGCCGGAGTTGCACGGACTTTGAGCATTTCTGACAATTCTTTTTCGGTTACCGAGATCTCTTCATTGAAGACAATCTCACGATCGCCTCTCACGTTAATGGCGATGCTATCAAAATGCTCCTGGATAAAACTGGTAAGTGGTTCAGCTTCGAAAGACTCCTCCAACATCCGATCACAGTAGGGACATCCATTGAGCTGGAAAAACAGCAATACATGCTTGCCTTCTTCAGTTGCCTCTTCGACATCATCTGCAATCTCAAGGAAACTTTCCTTGAACCAGGATGGCGCCTCATGAGCAACCCCACCCGTGATGGTCCCCCTTTGAGGTGATTCCGCACTCATTGCCGGACTGCAGAACAATAGCATCGAGGTTATCAGTAAGATTTTATGGATAACGAATTGGGCAGATTTCATGGTTAATCCTCTTTTGATTCTTGACTCAGAGAGTCATTTATCAGGCTTAAATGGAGCTCCGCTTTCGGGCACTCTTGAGTTAATAAAATCAGAATTCTATAGTTTTTACCAAACAATCGCTTTACTTTTTTGAACTTGCCGATGAGTCAATTCTCAATGAACTGAATGTCGATGATCAAGCTTATAGATACCCCAAGGTTAATCATGGCTTTCATAATGACTCAACTGCTCGTGATATCAAAAAAGCAGCAGAACTCGCATGGACCAGAACATTTAACCTTCGATGGATACCTCTGGCAATGGGCATTGAATATACTCTATTGTCTTTACTTTAAGGACATGCCTGCATCATAAGATCGAACGCACTCATCATGCAGTGGACAGATTACTCATGAAAAATGGGTTGCACCCATGGCACGAGAAAACAGTTTCTTATGGGCTTTTGATAGAGCTCCGAATTGGTAGCCGTGTGTGATTAGGTCACACAACACTATTGATATTATGGGTCTAAGTAGTTATTGCTTAGGACGTTATGTTATACAAACGCGCCTAAAAGGTGTCATTATTTCACCTATTTTAGTGGTTTTTTAACCTTATTTTTTTACTGATTTAAAACGGGTAGATTTTTTTAATGCTATGGAATATTTAGTTGCAATAAACATAATTGCTTTAGTCATAATAGTGATTTCTTTATCACGTTTTTTTTATTGCAATCTTTGTATGTGTTGCAAACATCATGACTCGTGATTTTATAGAGTATTACACAGTCTTTGACCCCTTTTAATGATATCACACTGAATAAGCGGTAAAACCATTAGGGATGATCTGACCCGTCTGCGCTCTCTGTATCATCCTCTTCTATCTCCCAACTATATTGCTTGGTTGGTGGCTTAGGATCAAAATGTTTAAGCAGCAAGGCCATGACTATCCCGATGATGGCTCCGCTTAAATGAGACTCGAACGAAACGTTCTCTTCTCCTGGAATAACGCCTGAGATCATACCCCCATAAAGCAGAAAAACGACAAGTGATAGCGCTATCGTACGTTGTTCCCATCGCATCACTCCAATAGTAAAAACAAAAAACAACATACCAAATACTATTCCACTCGCGCCAATGTGATAGGCCTCGCGAGCAAATAACCAAACCGCTAAACCACCGATTAAATACACAATGGGTATTAAAACTACAGCTGATCTCGGAAATCCATAGACCAGTAAAGTGCCGATAATAATGATGGGCGCAGAGTTCGCAAACAGATGAGCAATCGAACCATGGATAAAAGGAGCAAAGAGCACTCCGGATAGACCATCCAGGCGACGCGGATAAATGCCAAACTGAGTTAAATCACTCCCGATAAAATACTCAATCAGTTTTATCAACCATAACAGTAGTACAAATGTAAGCACTACCAGAAAAGCAATCAACAGTCTTCGTGAATCATTGGTTGAATTCGTTGAATCTTTTAAATACAACAGTTTCGACTCCAAGGATCATCAAATCCCACTTATAAAATGCTAATACTCGTGAAAAGTATGTCAAAAAGATAACAATTCAATGGCTGGCTGGATGACTCCATTTTTTAACGTTTGCTGCTGCAAACAAGACGTCAGGAAATGCCAGAGCAATGTGAATGCTAAGTGCCATTAGCAGAAATTATAGTGGCCGGATTTCCGGCAACTATAGCATCTGAAGGTATGTCTTTAGTGACCACGGACCCTGAACCGATGATACATCGATCGCCAATGGTTACCCCAGGCAAGATGATAGCACCACCCCCAAACCAACAATCATCGCCGATATTAACTGGTTTTGCATATTCAAGACCCTCTCGCCTCTTTTGCGCGTCCTTGGGATGCGTGGCAGTATAAATCTGTACACTTGGTCCCAGTAAAACATTAGATCCAATGTGAATAGGCATGACATCCAATAACACACAGTTAAAATTAATAAATACTTCGGTACCCGTATAAATGTTGTAACCATAGTCACAAAAAAAGGGAGGCTCAATTCTGATATCGGTTTCTGCATTGGGAAGGAGCGCGTTTAATAGCTGTCGACAAGCGATATCATTTCCATATTCTGATAAATTGAGTTTTTGAGTCAATTCACGTGCTCTTTTCTGCTCTTGTGCAAGAACTGGATCAGTGGCGTCATAAAATTGCCCCGCCAGCATTTTTTCTTTTTCAGTTTTCATGTGGATAAGGACCCATTCAGTTCGTTTTACAGCTGATCTTGTGGCAGCAGATACCCTTTAATTTGCTGAAAGTCATCATGAGACACCTTTAATTTATTCTATCATGTCTGCATGGACTGAAATCACCTCTTATAGTACTTGATTCGGTATTACTGTTCCCTTCAAGGCAGCTGAGATCTCAGGTTTCTTGCCATCCATTTTGACCTACTGAGACTTCAAATGAAATATGCCAAAATAAGAGCCCAAACTTTTCAGGTATAACTAAATTTTTTTACCTTCAAACGAAGTTAATGAATAGTGGTTCTACGTGTTAAAAACATTCCTCCATTCACCGAAAAGCAAATTTAAATGGAAATCAAAGTTAATTATTTAGAAAACCTCAGACTCGAAGCAAAGTTTGATGATTTCACCATCACTTCTGATCAGCCTATACGCTACAAGGGCGATGGTAGCGCACCCAGTCCGTTTGATTACTTCCTGGCCTCATCTGCGTTATGTGCAGCCTACTTCATGAAGGTCTATTGCGATGCCCGTAATATTCCGACTGATGATATCAAGCTCTCACAAAACAACATTGTTGATCCAGAGAACCGCTACAAGCAACTTTTTAAGATCCAGGTGCAATTACCGGAAACCATTACCGATCGAGATCGAGAAGGGATTCTTAGATCAATTGAGAGATGCAGTGTTAAAAGAGTAATTAACCAGGGCCCTGATTTTATTATTGAAACCGTGACAGACCTGGACGAAGATACCACCCTTATGGCAATGGGTATGGCCGATGAGGGCAACACCATGATCCCTGGAAAGGATCTGCCGCTCGAACAAACCATTGCCAACATGTCCACTATGCTTGAAACGCTGGGCATGAAAATCGAAATATCATCCTGGCGTAATATCGTACCCCACGTCTGGTCCCTGCATATCCGCGACGCCGCATCACCGATGTGCTTTACCAATGGCAAAGGAGCGTCAAAAGAGAGCGCGCTGTGCTCGGCCCTTGGAGAATTCATTGAGCGACTCAGCTGCAATTTTTTCTATAACGATCAGTATTTCGGCGAAGAAATCGCCAACAGCGAATTCGTCCACTATCCCTATGAGAAATGGTTTAAACCTGGCCCTGATGATCAATTACCAGAGGACTTGATGGATGCTTTTTGTCTCAAAATTTATAACCCGGATAATGAGCTGCGCGGCTCACATCTCATCGATACCAATTCCGCAAATGTAGCGCGTGGTATATGTGCTTTGCCCTTTATACGTCAATCGGATCAGCAAACCGTGTATTTCCCATCCAATCTTTTAGAGAACCTGTTTCTGAGCAATGGCATGAGCGCCGGGAATAACCTTGTCGAAGCCAAGGTACAATGTCTTTCGGAAATATTTGAGCGCGCCGTTAAAAGGCAGATCATCGAACAGGAGATCGCACTGCCTGATGTGCCTCAGACGATCCTAGAAAGATACCCCCACATACTTGCGGGCATCAAGGGACTGGAACAACAGGGTTTCCCGGTATTGGTCAAAGATGCTTCACTGGGCGGACAATTTCCTGTCATGTGCGTTACCCTGATGAACCCAAGAACCGGTGGTGTGTTTGCTTCATTTGGTGCCCATCCAAGCTTTGAGGTAGCACTAGAACGAAGTCTGACTGAATTGTTACAGGGCCG
>JAAUXZ010150160.1_pt1 | contig 24666 bp, 20 predicted proteins | sample 7278131 | NCBI WGS metagenome assembly JAAUXZ01 (sample SAMN14350119, study PRJNA611818) | marine sediment metagenome | isolation source: surface marine sediment (3m) | place: French Polynesia: Moorea | collected 2018-08 | reverse complement strand
ATACCCTGCGCTTCGGCGCCACCAGCATCGACCTCAATAACAACGGCGCGACCGGCCCGGACGGCGACGGCTTCAGCTATACCGTCAGCAGCGCGGGCGCGAGCCCGGTGGTCACCATCAGCCATGGCGGCGCCGACGACGCCACCGCCAACACCATGCTGAACTCGCTGCTGTTCGACAACAACGGCAACAACGATCCGTCGACCACCGCACGCACGGTCACGCTGACCAGCGTCACCGACTCCGGCTCCGGCCTGACCCTGGATGGCACGATGGCGACGATCAATGTCAGCCCGGCCAACGATGCCCCGACCGCAACCAATACCTCCCAGGGCTGGCTGTACACCGAGGGCTTCGCGGTTGACCTAATCGATATCGTGGTGACTGACCCGGACAACGGCGACACGATCACCGCCACCTTGACCCTTGCTGATACCTCCACCGGTAGTTTGAGCGCCAATGACGGCGCCAGCTACGATGGCGTGAGCGGAATCTGGACCATCAGCGACAGCGTGGCCAACGTCAACACGGCCCTGGCCAACCTGGTGTTCACGCCGAATACCAACAACGATATCAATACCAGTCTCAACGTCCATATCGAGGATGCCGCGGGCGCCGGACCGGCAGATACCACTATCGCGCTGGATGTCACCCCAGTTGATGATCCGCCGACCGCGACCAACCTTAACCAGTCCCTGGCCTATAACCAGGGCGATGCCGTGGTGGCGATTAACGATATCGTGGTCACCGAAGTCGATACCGGCGACAGCATCACCGCCACCCTGACCCTGCTGGATACCAGCACCGGCACACTAAGTGCCAACGATGGCGCGACCTATGATGGCCTGACCGGAATCTGGACCATCACCGACAGCGTGGCTAACGTCAACACGGCTCTGGCCAACCTGGTATTCAACCCGGATGCGGCCAATATCGTCGATACCAGCATCACGACCCATATCGAGGATGCCGCCGGCACCGGTCCCGCCGATGGCAGCATCATCCTCGATGTAACCCCGGGCAATGTTGCCCCGACCACGACCCCGGTGGTCCTGGCGCCGATCGCGGAAGACAGTGGCGTACGCCTGATTACCCAGGCCGAATTGCTGGTGAATGCCAACGATGTTAACGGCGACACCCTGACCGCGGCCGGGCTTGCGATCAGCAGCGGTGGTGGTAGCCTGGTGGATAACGGTGACGGAACCTGGAACTATACCCCGGCGCTCAACGATGACAGCAATCTCAGTTTCACCTATACCATCAGCGATGGTATCGCAGCCCCGATTGCGGCGACTGCCAGCCTGGATATCACCCCGGTCAACGATGACCCGACCACGGCGTCGGTGGTGTTGACCCCGATCGCCGAAGACAGCGGGGTGCGGGTAATCACCCAGGCCGAGTTGCTGGCGAATGCCAACGATGTTGACGGTGACACCCTGACCGCGGCCGGGCTCAGCATCAGCAGCGGTAATGGCAGCCTGGTCGATAATGGCGACGGAACCTGGAACTATACCCCGGCGCTCAATGATGACAGCGCTGTCAGTTTCAGTTACAGCATCAGCGATGGCGTGGCTGCACCGATTGCGGCCAGTGCCAGCCTGGATATTACTCCGGTTGACGACGCCCCGACCCTGGTCAATGCAATTCCGAATCAAACCGCCACCGAGGATCTGGCTTTCAACTTTAGCTTTGCCGCGAATACCTTCAGTGATGTCGATGTAGGCGACAGCCTGAGTTACAGCGCATCCCTGGCCGGCGGCGGGTCGTTGCCATCCTGGTTGAACTTCGATGATGCGACCCGTACCTTCAGCGGAACCCCGACCAATAGCGATGTCGGCACCATCACGGTGGAAGTCACCGCCGATGACGGCAACGGCGGTGCGGTGGCCAGCGAAACCTTCGATATCCAGGTGGCCAATACCAACGATGCGCCGAGCGCGAATAATCTCGGTGATACGGTCAATTATGTTGCCGGTACCGATGTGGTGCCATTGAACGATATTCTGATTCAGGATGTTGATAGTGCAGAGGTAGTGACTGCGAGCCTGACCCTGCTGGATCCGGCGCTCGGGGAACTCAGTGCCAATGACGGTGCCAGCTATGATCCGGCGACCGGGACCTGGTCGATTACCGGTAGCGTGGCCAATGTCAATACCGCCCTCGCCAATCTGAGCTTCATTCCTGCCAGCGATGATGACCTGGAAACCGGGATTGCGGTCAGTATCGATGACGGCGACGAGGACGGTAGTGGACCTCTGCTGGGATCTTTGCGGATCGCGGCGATACCGCTGCCGGAGGTCGAGCTACCGACGGTGGAAGACGTCACCGAAGATGAAGAACCTGTGATTGTGATTAACGATGAACCTGCAACTGAACCTGAAGCAGAGGCCGAGGAGAGCCTGGCGGAAGAAGAGCTTACGGATGATCCGATTGAACAGGCCAACAGCACCACGGCTGAGCCGGTGATCCCGACCAGGCAGGCGCAGGCTTCAGATTTACCGCCGATCCCACCGCTTGAGCTGGTTGAGGCCGAGCAGTCCGAATTTAATCAGCCGGTCAATTCAACCGACTTCGATGAAGAGGTTAGCAGCGAGCAGAATAACATGGTCGAGGCCGCGATTATTCAGCTCAAGGAGCAACTCACCAACATCAATGAGCCATTCAAGCTGCTCGATACCACCAATTTCATCATGCAGCTGGATGATATGCGTGAGGAATTGATCGAGAACCAGAGTCAGACCGAAAAGGTCATCGGCAGCAGCCTGTCGGTATCGGCCGGTCTGTCGGTCGGCTATGTAGTGTGGCTGGCGCGCAGTGGCGTGATCATGAGTAGTGTCCTGTCATCCCTGCCGGCCTGGCGCCTGATCGATCCATTACCGGTGCTGGCCAGCCTGAGTGCGTCAGGACTGGACGATGATGACGAGTCACTGGAGTCGATGGTCATGGAAAGCAACGAGGCCACCGAGTTTGAATCCGACCAGAAAGACTCAGCTTAGACTAGACTCAGGGCATAGGGCTTTACAAAAATTCTAATGATTAACCGCATATTCAAAAATCGCAGCACCCGCTTCCAGATCTCACTCGGTCTGGTGAGCATGATGGTGAGCCTGTTGTTACTGGCGGCGATCATGGGCCTGATCCCCGATCGCCATGGCGCGATTCGCGACGGCAACGCACGCCTGGCCGAGGCGATTGCGGTCAATAGTTCCATCTTCATCACCACCGCGGACATCGGCCGGATGGAGGCCATCCTGCAGGTGATCGTCGAGCGTAACGAAGATATTCTGGCGGCCTCGGTCCGGCGCATGGATGGCCAACTGCTGGCCAGTATCGGCGAGTTCCCGGCAACGACGATGACCAACGCCGAGGATAGGATTTCCCGGGATGGCCATATCGTGGTGCCGATCTATGAAGGCCAGGATGAATGGGGGCAGGTCGAGCTGAGCTTCAAGCCCCTGCTGCCGGAGCAGTGGTATAGCATGTTTTACCACCCGACCATGCAGTTGATCGCAATCCTGTCACTGATTGGGTTTATCCTGTTCTACCTGTACATGGGCAAGATGCTGAAGCAGCTAGACCCATCGCAGGCGATTCCCGATCGGGTTCGCTCGGCGCTCGATACCATGGCGGAAGGCTTGCTGGTCATCGATGCGCAACAGAATATCGTATTGGCCAACCAGGCCTTCAGTGAGATTGCCGGAATGAAGCCCGCGGACATCGTAGGCCTGCAGATCTCGCGCTTCGAATGGATGGATCAGCAGAACAGTCAGCTCGAGCCTGCAACCATGCCCTGGTCCAGGGTACTGGAAGATGGCGTCGTGCGTACCGCCGAGGTCGTGCGCCTGGGTAACCAGTCGGGTGTGACCAGCACCTTCATGCTCAACTGCTCACCGGTGCTTGCCGGCAGTGGCAAACCCGCCGGTGCGTTGATCAGCTTCGACGATATTACCGAGCTGGAAAAGAAAGAGATCGAGCTCAGGCAATCCAAGGAAGAGGCGGAGCAGGCCAACCGCTTCAAGAGTGAATTTCTCGCCAACATGAGCCACGAGATTCGCACCCCGATGAATGCGATCCTCGGCTTTGCCGAGGTGTTGAAACGCGGCTATGACCGCCACAGCAAGGACAGCATCCGCTACCTCAATACCATCTCCAGCAGCGGCAACCATTTGCTGGGCCTGATCAATGACATCCTGGACCTGTCCAAGGTCGAGGCCGGTCGCATCGAGATCGAAAAGATCCATTCTCCCGTGCATCAGATCATTCACGAGGTGATCCAGATCATGCAGGTCAAGGCCGAGGAAAAAAACCTGAACCTGCGTTACCAGCCGGTCGGCCCTCTGCCCGACAATATCGAGACCGATGCCGGTAAGCTGAGACAGATTATTACCAACCTGGTCGGCAATGCGATCAAGTTCACCGAGCAGGGTGAGGTCACCGTGTTATCCAGGTTTATCAAAAGCGGGCCCGAGCCGATGGTCGAAATCATTGTGCGGGACACCGGTATCGGCATGACCCAGGAACAGGCCGATCAAATATTCGACCCTTTTACCCAGGCCGACAGCTCGATCACCCGCCGGTTTGGCGGCACCGGTCTGGGTCTGACCATCAGTAAGCGCTTTGCCGAGGCGCTGGGTGGGGATATCGTGGTTGAGAGTAAACCCGATGCCGGCTCCAAGTTCATTGTCACCATCGCCACCGGTCCGTTGGCGGATGCCCGAATGTTGGCCGCGGAGGACATCATGTCGACCCAGTGGCAGGAAGAGGCCGCCCCCAGCACCCGCTGGACGTTTTCCGGAGCTCATGTGCTGGTGGTCGATGATGGTAAGGAAAACCGGGATTTGCTCGAGATTGTCCTCAGCGACGCGGGGCTCAAGGTCGACACCGCCAAACATGGCCAGGATGCGCTGGGCTTTCTCGCGCACAAGATGGTCGACGTGGTGCTGATGGATGTGCAGATGCCGGTCATGGATGGCTTGACCGCGGCGGGTATCATGCGTCGCAGTTACGCCGATCTGCCGGTCATCGCGCTGACCGCGGACGCGATGAGCGGGGCCCAGCAAAAGTGCCTGGATGCCGGTTACAGCGATTACCTGACCAAGCCGGTTAATATCGATAGCCTGATGGGCAAACTTGCCGAGCTGCTGCCAGGCAAACAGGAACAGGTGGATACTTCAGTTCAACCACAGGCAGCCGATAAACCTGTTGTCAGCGAGGTTATGACTGACGAAAAGATCGTGACCAGCCTGGATGTCAGCAATCCACGTTTTCGTGGCATCGTGCAGCAGTTCATTGAGCGCATGCATGAACAGATGCATGCGATCGATCTGGCCCGGCAACAGCGGGATTATGTCCAGTTGCAGAAACTGGGTCACTGGCTGAAAGGTTCGTCGGGAACCGTCGGCTTCAATGAGTTGGTGGATCCGGGGCGTGAACTGGAGCAATTCGCCAAGGATGAGGACGATGCCAGGCTCGAGCAGCATGTTGAGCAGCTACAAAGCCTGGTGCAAAGACTCGCGCTGGAGGATACCGCGCAAGCCGCAGCAGAGCCAACTGGCGCTGAGGCGAACACTGACCAGCCGGCCAAGGTTTATGACATCCCAGAGCTGGTTTCCTGCCGCTTGCCGTTGTCCAACCCGAGTATGCGTAATGCGATCGATATGTTTTTGGCGCAGCTGGATGACTGGCTGGTGGTCATCGAGGCCGACATCAAGGCTAAGGATTTTGAGCGGATTAATAAATTTGCCTACTGGCTCAAGGCATCGGGTGGATCCGCCGGATTCGATGCCTTTACCGAACCGGCCAAGGACCTTGAGGCCCAGGCAAAGGAGCAACAGCTGGATGAGGTCCGTCACACGGTTGCGGTAATCAAGACCCTCAGTACCCGGATCGATCTGAATGCAGCCTGATTTATTGGGTTAAGAGTTATATAATTTGAAATACAGAGATTAGGTCAGACAGTTAGTGAATAACACGGTCAATAACAGCACAGATAACAGCTGGGATGTATTAAAAAATTCCACCATTATGCTGGTCGATGACGAGCCGGTCATGCTGCATATTGTCCGCGCCCTGCTGGAAGAGGCGGGTTACGAGAACTTTATCACGGTCGAGCATTCGCCGAAGGCGATTCCAACCATGGAGGAGGGGCATCCCGATATCCTGCTGCTCGACCTGGATATGCCCGAGCTGGATGGATTCCAGGTGTTGAAGCAGATCCGCGATCATGAACGATTCCACCACCTGCCGGTTATTATCCTGACCGCCGCGGAGGCTCCCGAAAGCAAGCTCGTCGCCCTGGAGTTAGGAGCGACCGATTTTCTGTCCAAGCCGGTCGACCCCAGTGAGCTGGCCCTGAGCGTGCGCAATACCCTATCGGCCAAAGCCTACCAGGATCAGTTGGCGTTCTATGACAATTTGACCGGGCTGCCGAATACCCAGTATTTCCTCGACCTGATGTCCTGGTCCCTGCAATCTGCCAAGCGCGAAAAAAATTCACTGGTGCTGATGGATATCGGGCTGGATCGAATCAAGAATATCAACGAGTCCATGGGCATGAGCGTGGGCGACCAGGTGCAGCAGGTGATCGCCGATCGCCTGAAGCAGGTCATTCGCGGCAGCGATCTCGTGGGCCTGGCCAGTGGTCAGGACAGCGGGGAAAATATCGCACGCATTTCGGGGGAAGAGTTTTCCATCGTGTTAAACGGCCTGGAGAATGTCGACAAGGCGATCCTGGTGTGCTTGCGGGTGCTGGAGGCGATCAAGGAGCCAATCAATATCAATGGCAGCAATTTATACGTAAACGCCGGCATTGGCATGTCGGTTTATCCCGACGACGGCGAGGATGTCGAGACCCTGGTCAAAAATGCGCGGGCCGCGATGGAGGCGGCCAAGCAGCAGGGGACCGGCAAGTTCCTCTACTATTCCAGCGAAATGAATGCCAAGACCCTGGCCAATCTGAAAATGGAGTCAGACCTGAAGCGGGCGCTGGAGAAAGACGAATTCGAGCTGTATTTTCAACCCAAGATCGAGGTCAAAACCGGCAGAACGGTAGGTGTCGAGAGCCTGGTGCGCTGGAATCATCCGGAAGATGGACTGGTTTCCCCGACCAAGTTTATCCCGATCGCGGAGAAGCTGGGGTTGATCGTGCCGCTGGGTGAATGGGTACTGGATAAGGCCTGTGCCTGTATGAGCCAGTTGAATGCTCATGGTTTCGCCGATCTCAAGGTTTCGGTTAACGTGGCTGCCCAACAGTTCGAGGACATCACCTTCCAGGATGCAGTGGCCGCGGCATTGGCAAGAAACCGGCTGAATCCGAATAATCTTATTTTGGAAATCACCGAAAGTTCGCTGATGGGTGATTTCGAGCAAAATATCGATGTTATGCAGCAAATACGCCGGCTCGGGGTCGCGTTCTCGCTGGATGACTTCGGCACCGGTTATTCCTCCCTCAATTACCTGCGACGTTTTCCGATTAGTGAATTGAAGATAGACCGGTCTTTTCTGACTAATATCAGAACCAAGCGCGAGGACCGGGCGATTGTTGCCGTTATCATCGCGCTGGCCCACAGCCTGGGCCAGAAAGTGGTTGCCGAAGGGGTTGAGGAGGAAATCCAGTTGAAATTTCTCGAGCAGAGAAATTGCGACATCATCCAGGGTTTCTACTTCAGTAAGCCATTGAGCTTTAATAACCTCAAAGCCTTTCTCAGAGACGATTCAGAGTTGGCCACCGGGTGAACTTTTCCGCCTGCCCGGTGATCTACTAAGCTGTTTATTGCTGGATTGCATGCTTTTTCAGGCAGGTCCCTGATCAACCCCCGGCCCAGGCCTGCGCTGGAATCGGGATAGTTTATCGCTGAATTTTCATGGATAATGGCGCCGCCACCGGTTATGTCGTTTTCTGAGCTGCACAACTCTCCTGGCCAACTTTTGCATAGTTGGAAAAAGCATGTACAATCCAATAAGTTAGCTTTAATTCTTAAAGTATTACTTTGAATTTTGACAAGATCACAAAATACCTGAATGATCGACGCCTGATTTATTCAGTCACCCTGCTGCTAGTGGTATTACTGGGTTACCAGTTATCGATCCTGGTTTGGCAGCTGGTTCCCGTTCCAGCGCTGCCCCAATCTGCGGCCATGGTCACGACTCCGCAGAAAACCGCTAACGACCAGACCGTGATCTCAGCCAGGCAGAAGATCAGGGAAATCGAGGATAAAAACCTGTTCGGCAAGCTGCAGGCCGTCAGTGTGCAACAGCCGGAGGTTACCGACGCCCCTGAAAGTACCCTGAAATACAAGCTGCGCGGTATCTTTTATTCCCCGGACGAAGCGCTGGCATCGGTTATCCTCGAGAAGGATCCGCGCACGATCAAGTTCTACCGCCTGGGAGAGGAGATCGAAAACCGCATCTTTATCGAACAGATCCAGGCCGACCACATCCTGATTTCACGTTACGGCAAGCTGGAGAAGCTGGTATTGGAGAAACCCACCGCCAATCTCGCGGCCAGGATAGACAATCGACCGGTCGCCACCCTGCCGGCCTCGAATACCAGCAAGGTTCTGCAGAGTTATAAACGCCGCTATTCCAAGGACCCGATGGCATTGGCCAAACGCTTTAAAGCGATCCCGGTGGAGGAAAATGGGCAGAATATCGGCTATAAACTAAAGGCATTACGTGGTGAACGATTATTACAGAGACTCGATATCCAGGATGATGATGTGTTCCTGGCGATCAATGGGATCGGCCTGGATAAACCGTTTCAGGCACTGGATGCCCTCAAGTCTCTGACCACCAGCGAAGAAATATCCGTCACCCTGTTACGTAACGGTAACAGAGAGACCCTTAATTTTAATTTACAATAGCCCGATTTTTTGACCAGTCGTTGTTGCGAGTATGCTGAATAAGATTAGAACCATCATGTTGTCCTGCCTGTTGTTGGCTACAGCCGTGCAGGCGGAAGAGGTCACGCTGAATTTCAGCGATGCCGACCTGACCGCGGTGGTCAACAGCGTATCGCAGATTACCGGCAAGAATTTCATTATCGATCCGCGGGTCAAGGGCAAGGTCACGGTGGTTTCCTCCAAGCCACTGAACGAGGACGAGGTTTACAACGTGTTCCTGTCGATCTTGCAGGTGCATGGATTTGCCACCGTCCCGACCAAGAATGCGATCAAGATCATTCCCGATGCGGCGGCCAAGCAGGATTCAGCCCCTTTTATTCGCAATAACTCCACCAGCCAGGGCGATCAGCTGGTTACCCAGGTGATCGAGGTCCAGAACGTCAATGCCACCCAGCTGGTGCCGATTCTGCGGCCCCTGGTGGCCCAGCAGGGCCACCTGGCTGCCTATGCCGCGACCAATGTGCTGATCGTGTCCGACCGCGCGTCGAATATTCGCCGCATCAACCAGATTATCGTCCAGATCGACCAGAAATCGGATGCCGGTATTGAATTCATCAAGCTGGAGCACGCTTTCGCCTCCGAGGTGGTACGCCTGCTCACCAGTCTCAGTTCCAGCCAGGCGGCCAAGGCCAAGGCACCGGCACCGGATATCAAGTTCAGTGCCGATGAGCGCACCAACAGCATCCTGCTCAGCGGCGAAAAGAACGAGCGCCTGAAATACCGTGCGATCATCGCCCAGCTGGACCAGCCGGTCGATTCCGCCGGTAACATCCACGTGGTCTACCTGCGCTATGCCAATGCCGACAACCTGGCCAAGATCCTCGGCACCATCGGCAAGAACGTGATGAAGACGCAATCGAAGACGAGTGCGGCGGCGGCGCAAACCGCGAGTGCCGGCGATCTCAACATCCAGGCCGATGAGGTATCCAATGCGTTAGTGATCACCGCCCCAATGTCGATTTACCGCTCGCTGCGCACGGTGATCCAACAACTGGATATTCCCCGCGCCCAGGTGCATATCGAGGCTATTATCGCCGAGGTTTCGGTCGGTACTTCAAATGAACTGGGCGTGCAGTGGGTGATCGATGGCAGCCCCAACGATGATCCCGCCCTGATCACCAATTTCTCCCAATCCGGTCTGCCTATCACCGGCCTGGCCGCCGGGGGGGTCACTGCAGTGGGTGATGGTATGACCCTGGGCCTGGGCCGGGTCAACGATCCCAACCTGAACTTTGTCGCCCTGATCCGCGCGCTGTCCGGCGACTCGGATTCCAACCTGTTATCGACCCCCTCGATCGTGACCCTGGACAACCAGGAAGCGGATATCATCGTCGGTGAGAACGTGCCTTTCATCACCGGTGAATACAGCAGTACCACCGGCACCAGCGGCAGCTCCTCGTCGACGGTCAACCCGTTCCGTACCATCGAGCGCCAGGATGTCGGGGTCAGCCTCAAGGTCAAACCGCAGATCAACGAGGGCGATACCATTACGATGGAGATCCAGCAGGAAGTATCGGATGTAACCGGTAGCAGCACCGGGGTCGACCTGATCACCAGCAAGCGCTCGCTGAATACCACGGTACAGCTGGAGGATGGCGAGTTACTGGTGCTCGGTGGCCTGATCAATGAAGCCCTGATCGAACAGCAGCAAAAGGTACCCGGGCTCGGTGATATCCCGGTACTCGGCGCCTTGTTCCGCTCCAAGACCTTGCAGAAACAAAAACGTAACCTGTTGATATTCATCCGCGCCAGTATCATCAAGGATCCCGCGAAGGCACGCTTGCTGAGTCAGAACAAATATAACTTCATGCGCGAGGAGCAGCTGTCCAAATCGATTAAATTCGAATCCGAGAACCCGGTACTCAAACAACTGGATGAGTTGAATGATCTAAGACCGATTGCGATCGAGGAACCGGTGCAATCGGAACAAAGCATGGAACCATCGCCGCAACCCGAAGGGTTGGGACAGCAGTAGGCAGGTAAAGCCTGCAGACCGCGAGGATGACCGGATCCGCTCCAGCCGAGATAATAATCGTAGTTCGCTATGAATGAATTCAAATCACTGTCCTACGCCTTTTCCAAACGCTACGGGGTGTTAAAACAGAAATCTGCAGCCGAGCAGGATAGCGACGAGTTGCTGGTCAAGAATGATGCCCCGGTGGAGGGCATTATCGAGGCCCAGCGCCTGCTGGGTAAGGTGCAGGGTGTCAGGCTGGTCGATGCGCAGGAATTCAATAGCCTGTTGACCCGGCAGTTCGAGAATGGCAGCGATAACCCGTTGTTCGACAGCGATAAAATCGGTGGCGAGCTGGACCTGGAAGACGTGGCCAAGGAACTCTCCGAGCCGGAAGACCTGCTGGAAAGCGATGACGATGCACCGATTATCCGCCTGATCAATGCCCTGATTACCGAGGCGATCAAGGAAAATGCTTCGGATATCCATGTCGAGCCGTTCGAGACCCGGCTTTCTATCCGTTTCCGCATCGATGGCGTGTTGCGCGAGGTGATAGAACCGCCGCGCCAGGTTGCGTCGTTGCTGGTGTCGCGGATCAAGGTCATGGCCAAGCTGGATATCGCGGAAAAACGCCTGCCGCAGGATGGCCGGATCGCGCTGCGTATTGCCGGCCGCCCGGTGGATATCCGGGTTTCTACCTTACCCTCGGCCCACGGCGAGCGGGTGGTCATGCGTCTGCTGGATAAGCAGGCCGGGCGCCTGCAGTTACATCACCTGGGGATGGCGAAGGAAGATGAAAAACGTCTGCAGGGCATGATCCACAAACCGCACGGCATCATCCTCGTCACCGGTCCCACTGGTTCCGGTAAGACCACGACCCTGTACGCGGTATTGAGCGAACTCAATGATCATCAACGCAATATCCTGACGGTCGAGGATCCGATCGAATACGATCTCGACGGCATTGGCCAGACCCCGGTCAATACCAAGGTGGATATGACCTTTGCCAAGGGCCTGCGCGCGATTCTGCGCCAGGATCCGGATGTGGTCATGGTGGGTGAGATTCGTGATGGCGAGACCGCGCAGATCGGCGTCCAGGCCAGTCTGACCGGTCACCTGGTACTGTCTACCCTGCACACCAATTCCGCGGTAGGCGCGATCGTGCGCCTGCAGGACATGGGGGTCGAGCCTTTCCTGCTGTCCTCCAGTCTGCTCGGCATCGTCTCGCAGCGACTAGTGCGTAACCTGTGTCCGGCCTGTAAAAAGCCACACGAGATCAGTGCCAGCGAGAAAGAGGCTCATGGCCTCAGCGCGGATGATGAAATCTACCAGGCAGTCGGCTGCGATGAATGCCTGCAGTTGGGCTACAAGGGTCGATCCGGGATTTACGAGTTGATCGAGATCGACCACAGCCTGTCGAACATGATCCATGACCAGCAAAGCCAGAACAAGATCGAGAAATACTGTCGCAGCCAGTCCCGCAGCATCGTCGATGACGGCCTGGAGAAAGTCAGACTGGGCATTACCTCACTCGACGAGGTGTTCCGCGTGACCCGCGAAGATTAACAGGCCCCTAAGGAGAATAAACCTTGGCCGCATACGAATACCTCGCCTTCGATACCAAGGGCAGTCGGGAAAAAGGCATTATCGAGGCGGATACCGCCAAGCAGGCGCGGCAGCAACTGCGCGGCATGGGCTTATCGCCGGTCGAGATCGAGCAGGTATCCAGCGAGCAGGAATCCAGTCGCGGTCGCAAGCGCCGCGACAAGATCAATGTCGCCACCCTGTCACTGCTGACCCGCCAGTTATCGACCCTGATCAGTGCCGGCCAGCCGATAGAATCCGCGTTATACGCGGTATCCCAGCAAACCACCAAGCCACAGGCCAAGAAGGTATTGCTGGCGGTGCGTTCGCGGGTGCTGGAGGGGCACGCCCTGTCCGATGCATTTCGTGAATTCCCGCGGATCTTCGATGCGATGTACTGTGCCTCGGTGCATGCCGGCGAACAGTCCGGTCTGCTCGACCTGGTCATGGAACGCCTGGCCGATTTCATGGAATCACGCCAGAGCCTGCAGCAGAAGACCCGCCTCGCCTTGATCTATCCGATCCTGCTGACCCTGGTGTCACTGCTGCTGGTGGCCGGCCTGTTGACTTTCGTGGTGCCGCAGATCATCCAGGTATTCGAGGGCTTCGACCAGGAATTGCCAGTGTTGACCCAGGTCCTGATCGCGGTGTCCGATTTCTTCAAAAACTATGGTCTGCAGGTGATTATCGGCATTGTGATCTTTGCCGTATCCTACGGGCAATTGATGCAGATTCGCTGGATGAGCACCCAGCGCGACCGGGTCATGCTGCGTCTGCCGCTAATCAGTTACCTGACCCGACTGTCCAACACTGCCAGGTTCACCCGCACCATGAGTATCCTGGTATCCAGTGGGGTACCGGCGCTGGATGCCATGCATATATCCACCGAGGTCATCAGCAACAGCCTGATCCGCAAGGCCGTGATCCATGCCGCCGATAATGTGCGCGAGGGCGGCAGTATCGCCGGCTCGTTGTCGAAAACCGGTTATTTCAGTCCGCTGGTGCTGCAGCTGATCACCAATGGCGAGGCCAGCGGCAAACTGGGCGAGATGCTGGAGCGCTCGGCCAAGGCCGAGGAAAGTGAATTCGAGGGCCTGACCGCGTTGTTTCTCGGTATCTTTGAGCCGGGCATGATCCTGTTCATGGGCCTGGTGGTGCTGGTAATCGTGCTCGCGATCCTGCTGCCGATTTTCGATATGAACGACCTGATTCAATAATGCCGGAACAACTCAGGCAGTGTCTGCCGTTGATGACCCTGATCCTGGGCATGGCATTGCTGCAATGGATCGGGCCGCAGGCATTACGCTATGACACCCGCCTGATCAATGACGGGCAACTCTGGCGCCTGCTCAGTGGCCACTGGGTGCATGCGAACTGGGTTCATTACGGGATGAACATGCTCGGATTTCTGCTGTGCCAGGCCCTGACCGGGATCGGCTGGAATATCTGGCAGTGGTCATGGCGGATCCTGGTGCTGACAGCCGGGGTGTCGGGGTTGTTTTACGGCCTCGAGCCCGATCTGGGCTGGTATGTCGGCTTCTCCGGGGTACTGTTCGGCCTGTATGTGATCGCTGCGGTCGATACCCTGCGCCTTCAGCCCGTCATGTCGATTGTCATATTGGCGGTAATTCTGCTAAAAATAATATTGGAGCAATGGTCATCTGTTACCATTACCAGCGCTGATTTGATCGGGGTGCCGGTTATCGTCGATGCCCATTTATACGGGGTTTCAGTGGCGGGAATCATATTGCTGATTCAGTATCTAACGAAGATGTTTATAAATTTGGGAAACACAGGTAACACATGAACAAACGTCAACAAGGTTTTACTTTATTGGAAATCATCGTCGTCATTACCATTATCGCGATTCTGGCGGCGTATATCGCGCCCAAGGTAGCCGGTCGCGCGGATGATGCGCGCCTGAGCAAGGTCAAGAACGATATCCAGGTGCTGGAATCGGCGCTGGAACTCTATCGGCTGGACAATTTCAAGTATCCCACCACCGAGCAGGGATTGAGCGCGCTGGTGTCCCGCCCCAGTGATGATCTGAAAAACTGGAAATCCGGCGGCTATATCAAGAAGCTGAACAAGGACCCCTGGGGTAATGACTACCAGTACAGCCAACCGGGTCGGGACGGGGCTGAATTCGATATCTTCTCCTACGGCGCCGATAACTCCGAGGGCGGTGAGGGCGTCGATGCCGATATCGGTACCTGGAACCTGGACGCCTGATCGCGTGCGCTATTCGAGATCACCACGAGGGTTCACGATCCTGGAGATCCTGGTGGTGATCGCCGTGATCTCCGTGGTCACCTCGACGATCCTGCTCAATACGCGCCTGGGGAATCCGGAAACCCAGCTCAAACAGCATGCCAGCACCCTGGCCAAGACCATGAAACTGTTGCTGCAGGAAGCAATCCTGAACGACGAGAATTACGCGCTGGCGCTGGTCCCGGGAGGCTTCAAGGTGCTGGTGTTCGATGGCGAGGGTTTCACCCCGAGTAAACAGCGCTTTTTCACCTCGTTGCAAAAACAGCATGCTTACAGTGATGAACTGGTGGTGGATAACAGCATCGTCGCGATCGAGGACAAGCAGGAACCGGATCCGCATATCCTGTTTCTGTCCAGTGGTGAAATGAGCGTGATTCAATGGCAGATCCAGGATCGCGATAACCAACTCAATATCCAGCTGAATTCCAACCTGCTGGGGGATATTCAGATCGCGGGACCGACCTCGGAACTGCTATGAATAGCCGCAAACAAGCTGCATTTACCCTGATGGAGATCATGGTGGCACTGGCCATCATCGCCATCACCATGGGCGCGATCATCGAAAACAGCACCGCTTCCAATCGTAATGCACAGTATCTGCGCGACAAGACCGTTGCCAACTGGGTGGCGATGAACCAGATTGCTCTGATCCGGGCCCAACGTGAATGGAGCAGTCGCCTGGACAAGCAGGGCAGGGAGGAGATGGCCGGTCGCGAATGGATCTGGAAGATGAAGATCAGCAGGACCGATGAAGCCAATCTGCGCCGGTTGGAAGTGACGGTGTTCGCGGATGAGGATGACGAACAGGCACTGGTCACCCGCACCGGGTTTATGGGCAGGTTATGATGAGCAAGCGTCCATCAGCAGACGGTTTCACCCTGTTCGAGGTCCTGGTTGCGGTCAGCATCTTTGCCCTGATCGCGGCGATGACGATGACCAACCTGATCCAGGTCAGCAAGACCGGGGAGCAGGTCAGTGCCGCCCAACGTCAGCTGGCGGATATCCAGTTTGCCCTGGGTTACCTGGCCAAGGACCTGACCCAGCGCATCGACCGCAAGGTGCGCGATCAATACGGCGATGAACAGCCTGAATTGCTGGTTGACGATGGCCGTCTGGTTTTCACCCGCAATGGCTGGAGCAACCTGTTACAACAACCGCGCAGTAACCTGCAGCGGGTGGAATACCTGCTGGTGGATACCAGCCTGCGCCGCAAGTACTGGCCGCAGCTGGACCAGGGCTTCGAGGAACAGGCGCTGGAACAGGAGTTGCTGAGCGGGGTGGAGGAATTTTCCGTGGTGCTGCTGACCCGCGGTGAGGAAACCCTGAGAAACTGGCCTCCGGTCGGTTCCAGCACACAGCAACAGCCGGTTGCCCTGGAACTGACCCTGGAATTGGAGGATTTTGGGGTGATCAGACGTGTGTTCGAGATTTCCAATGTTCAGGTCTAGTCGCTTCAAACAGCGGGGGATCGCGCTATTGATGGCGATGGTGGTGGTCAGCATAGCCACGGTCACCGCGGTGTCATTAGTGCATGAACAGGCATTTACCATCCGCCAGACCGGCAATCTGCAGAATTACAGCAACGCGTTGATGTATGGCGTTGGCCTGGAGGATTATGCCCGTCTGTTCCTGCAACAGGATGCCAAAGACTCCAAAACTGATCATCTCGGTGAAGACTGGGCGGTGGGGATTCCGGCGCTGCCGATCGAGGGTGGCTTTCTAACCGGGCAGATAACCGATGCCCAGTCCTTGATCAATCTTAACAGTGTTCTAAGCTCGGAACAGGCACAGAAAAATCTGATCAGCCTGTGTGAGCAACTGGAAATAGAGCCGGTGTTTATTCCGGCGCTGAAAGACTGGCTGGATAACAACCAGGACCCGGAGTTTCCCGATGGCGCGGAAGACGATTATTATACCCGCCTGGAGTTGCCGTATCGCAGTGCCAATCGCCTGATGGCGGATGTCAGCGAACTGCGGCTGGTCAAGGGTATAGACCAGGAAATTTATTCGGCTCTGAGACCTTTTATCACGGTTTTGCCGGAGGCCACCGCGATCAACCTGAACACGGTAAACGAACAGGTATACAATAGCCTCGGGCTCGAACTGGATTACCAGAAGCTGGTCGATGCGCGGGAAGAGGATGCGTTTGTCGATTTGCAGGACTTTGAGAAAAGAATGACTATTGCCTTGGATGACCAACAAAAAACCAATCTCACGGTAGCCACCAAGTATTTTCTGGCCGAGGGCCAGGTGACCATTGGTGATAAATCGGTGTATATCAACTCCATGATCATGCGCGACGACAAGGGCGCGACCACGGTCATGTCACGTAGCCTGGGAGGAATTTAGCCTTGCTGTGCCGGATCAATTTTCATGACCACGACCTGCAGAGCTTTGACTGGGTCAAGCTCGATGACAGCGGGTCGGGTGTCATCGATGCCGGCAGCTCCGACGCCGACCAGTTGCGCAGGGTCTGCGGCAATTCCAGTTCGGTACAGGTGTTCCTGCCCCAGCAGGATATCCACCTGACCAGCGCCCAGTTACCGCCCAAGGCCTCCAAACAGCAACTGAATGCGATCGCGTTTGCGATCGAGGATCACCTGGCCGACGATATCGATAACTGTTTCTGTGCGATCAGCAATCAACAGGAAGACGGCCGGGTGCCGGTGGCAGTGATCGAACGCGACATCATGGATGACTGCATGCAACTGTTGGCGGATCAGAATATCAATGCGCGCGAAATTCTCGCCCCGGTTTACCTGTGCCCATGGTCCGATGCTGCGGACTTTCTCAGCAGCGTCTGTGAATTCAACGGCGGCTATCTGCTGCGCCATGGTGAACATGCCGGTTTCTACTGCGATGCAGCGATCCTGCCGCAGCTGCTGAAGCTGCTGCAAAAACAAAAGCCAGGCGCGAGTAGGGTAGACTTTTATGCGGAAGCGGTGACCGACGAGGTGCTTGGCCTCGAACTCGAGGTCTATCAGCATCCACCGCGCGACCTGTTGGCCGCCAGTCTCGATCAGCCGCAGCGTATCAATTTCAAGCAAAAAGAGTATCAGAGTGCCCATATCTGGGTGGAATCGATGAAACGCTGGAAATGGCCGCTGCTGGTAGGCTCGATGCTGTTGCTGGTGTTTCTGTCGACTACTGGCATCGGTCTGTGGAACAAAACCCGGGTGCATGATGAGCTGATTGCGCAACAACAGGCGTTGCTCAAACGGCATCTGCCGCAGCTGGAACCCGGCAGCCGGCCCAAGCAGCAGATGATCCGGCACTTGACGGCGTCACAGCAGACCCAGGGTGAGACCCGGTTTCTCGACATGCTTTACGAGTATGCCGACCTGATCAGCAGCTTCCCCGATATCAAGACCAGTCGGCTGCAGTATCAGCAAGCGACGCTATCGGCGAGTCTCGAGAGCAAGAACCTGAAGTCACTGGAATCCCTGCGCAACCGTATCGCCGAATCAAAATTTGATGCGCAGATCGAGAACGTCAATATCAGTCCACAACAAACCACCGGCCGCCTGGTGCTGAAGGAGGCACGATGAAAGAGTGGTGGAATCGTATCAGCACGCGGGAACAGGCCATCGTTGCGGTCGCCGGTCTGATCGCGTTGGTCGTCATCCTCGATGGCCTGCTGTTGACGCCCTATCGCCTGCACAGCCAGCAGCTCGATGAGCAGATCAGCCAGGCGCGGGAAGACCTGGGCTGGATGCAGCAACAGGTGCATCGCTTGCCAAAACAGAGCCAGCAGGGCATCAGGCAGATCTCCGGTCGCCTGGTGACCTTCATCGACAGCCAGATTGTACGTGCCGGGCTCAAGCAGAGCATGCAGCAGATGACCCCGATCCAGGACGATGCGGTGCGACTGCGCCTGGCGGATGTCGAATTCAACCAGCTGTTGCGCTTCTTCAGCAGTCTGGATGGGCTGGTCAGGATCGACGAGGCACGCATCCTGCCCACTGATCAACCCGGTCAGGTCGGGGTCAGCCTGGTCGTGCGCAAGAAGGCTGCAGAAGAATAATGCGCAAGGCGGGATTATGGCTGGTACTGTTGTTTGTGCTGACGCTGGTGATCAGCCTGCTGTTCAATACCCCGGTACGTCAGCTGTTCAGGGTCGTCAGTTTACCGCCCGGAATCGCCCTGCAGGGATTAGCGGGGACGGTCAGCAGCGGCAGTATCCAGCAGCTCGGCTATCAGGGCCTGGTTGTCGAGGGCCTGGATTACCGTCTGCGCCCCCTGTGCCTGGTGAAACTGGCACTGTGCTACCAGGTTGAATCGGCGGATCAGACCATCGCCCTGCAACTCCAGTACGGCCTGCTCAGCGGCGAGGTCTCGGCCAACGATAGCCGGCTGGTGCTCGGTGATGACATCTTCAGCGCGCTGCCAGCGATGCTGGTCCAGCCGACCGGCGATTTTGTCATCGATATCGAGCAACTCAGCCTGGCCCAGGCCCGGCTGCAGGCGTTGAGCGGCCGCATCAGCTGGAACCAGGCCGGGGTCAGAGGCGAGGAACAGAGCCTGGGCAATTACTCCGGCGAGATCAGGCAGGACGATGACGGTCTGCAGCTGGAACTGGATCAATCCACCGGCTTGTTGACCGCGGCGGGCGATATCAAGTTAGCCTGGAACGGGCAGTACCAGGTCAACATGACCTTGAACGGCAATGCCGGTTTGCAGGATTCAATCAATAGTGCACTGGAACTGGTGGCCCAGAAAACCGGCCTCAACCGTTATCGAATCGATCGCAAGGGCAGGGTCAATCGCAAGCTTCTGACCACGCTGCAACGCATCCAGCCGCAATCTGACAGTTAGCTAAAGCCTCAGGCAAACACCACCCAGGTGGTGGCGATATATTTAACCCCTTGTTGCAGGGTCACCGCACGATGTTCATGGGTCCAGAACGGCGGGAACAGCACCAGCTTGCCTTTCTCCGGGGTTACCCTGATGTCCTGGAACATGAATTCGGTCTCGCCGCCCGGTCCGGGCACATCGTTCAAATACCACAGGGCGACCAGCTGGCGCTGGGAAAAGTCATGACTGCCGCCGTCAATGTGCCAGTGGTAGTACTCGCCGGGCAGGTAGCGCTGGATCGCGTAGCCGTTATCCTTGAACGGGCCCTTGAAGTACTCGAATTTTTCCCTGAATTCCTGCAGTGCCATGCCGAGGGAACGAAACAGGTTGTTATCCACATCCTGCCAGTGTTCCTTGCCGCTGACCACGATATCCGTGGTTTTCTTGATCGACTGTTCCTCGCTGAAGGTCTGGCCGATGCGCCCCGCATAATGCTCGTCGGTGGCCTGTTCGAAGCGTTCGACCATGTTGTCACAGAGGAAACCGGGCAGGGCATCGCGTTTTTCAAAGATAAAGGAAAGAGGCTTGAGCTCTTTAATCGTGGATAATTCTTTCATGGATGGTATTACAAGCGGGATTGTTCGATCAGGGCCGAGATTTCAGCCGCAGGGTTTTTCCTCGAATGGGCGTCGATGGCGAGGATGCCGCGCAGGGTTTTTTCCCAGTGCAGGGCACCTTTGTGGGCAACTTCCATCAACCCGGAAATTTCACCGCTGTCCACCCAGTGCAGGTAAGCCGACATGACCGATGGAAACAGTTCCCTGCGCATAAAGCTCAGGTTGGCGAAGAAGAAGTGGATCGGTGCTTCATTGCCCTGGCGGATCAGGAACGGCAGGGTATACAGGCAATCGGCCAGGTAGTCGCGGACGGCCCGGGCCTCGATCTCGGCCTTGCTGCCGAGGAGTTTCAGCATCATGCTGGACCAGCGTTGACCATAATCCGCGGTTATCGCCATCTCGCCGATTTCATGCCGGATCACGGTATTCTGTTCAACCTCGACCATTAACTGCAGGGCTTCGGGAATGGAATCCTCGAATGGATAAAACGACAGCGCAGTGCCCATGACGTTTTCCAACTTGTTCCAGTGCCATTCCTGGTAGCGTTCCCAGCACATCCGCTGCAAGGACTCCCGGCGTACGATAATCTGGTCCTGCGAGGACATTGCCGGCGGCGCGGTGAGATCACGCGCGTGTTCCTTGTCGGTGATACTGACCTTGATGCCGTGTTCCTTGCGCTCGTCCTGCAGGTTGGCAATGAAAAAATGCTGGACCGATTTTTGCCCGATACCGGCATGATAAAACAGGTCGTATTGTTGCAGTTGTTGATTGATACCCTCGCTGTCGAAGGGATCGAATTGCTGGGTATGCACCTTGATCTGCTGGAAGTCCTGATCTATGACCTGGTCCCAGGTATCTTCCTTGTTGCGCAGCCAGCTGGCCATGCTTTCATTATCCAGATCCTCGGCAAAATCCAGTGCATGTAGCCAGCGATAATATTCACGCATTTTCAGCAGATAAATGCACAAGGTGTAGTTACCCGCATGGTTGGCATCAGAAATATCACAGTTGAACTGGACCTGACTGATCAGGTCCTGATGAAGCGGAGAGAGTTCGCTAGCCGTTTCCACAAGAAAACCCAGTAAAATGCTCGGAAATTTATGATAGCATTCTATGCCGCGAATTTCTTTAGAAGAGTTTCACAATGGCAAGATTAAAAGGTGGCTGGAACCAGCGAGGGCGCGACCGCAGCCTGGCGGAAATCGGTTCCGCGATCAGTTTCAATATCTGGCAGATCGCCGGTCAGGGCGTGCTCGACCTGGAAAACGAGGGTTTTCAGACCGATACCCAGTCGCAGCGCCTGGACGTACTGAGCGAATACGCGGCCTACCTGCTGCAACTGGTCGATCGCATGGTGTACGACCAGTTCGAGCTGGAACAGCGCAACGAGCTGATCAGCGCTGCCGGCATCCACCTGGCGGGAATTCTGCAGGACAACCGGCTGGAAACCGATGGTGAGGCGGATCATCGCAGTGCGTTCCTGAACCTGCTCAATCAACGTATCGGCGAGTATTCACAATGCCAGTTCAAGCGTAGTGAAGGCCCCAGTTTCGTATTTTTGCGCCTGGTCGGTGATCATGTCAGTGCGCAGATGGGTGAAAAGGACAACCGCTGGATCACCGGCTACGTGATCGATATTGCCGGGGAAAAGCTGTTCAAAAGCCTGCGCCGGGTGCTACCCGGTCTGCTCGACCCGGCCAAACGCGCGCTGGAAGAAGAGCACAACATGGTGCTCGGCAAGAATTACGAGCTGTAATTATTCACCGGATTGTTAAATCTAGCTGAAGCAACCAAAATCTCGTCATGCCGGCGCACGACTGCATGGATGCAGGAGGTAGGGCGACGCAGGAAGCCAAAGCCGAGGCCGGCATCCATTAAAAATCTGGCAATACCGGTAAATGGATACCGGCCTGCGCCGGTATGACCATGTCTTAAATTCCCTTCACCATTAAGGTTTCAATCCACCACCCGCTCGAATTCGGTGTGGTGACACTTGGGGCAGGGTGGGATATGGTTGTTTTTGGTCATTCTCATCTCCTGTCCGCAATCCAGGCAGCGCAGGGTGCCGGGGCCGCAGATTTCACCGGTTTTGTACAGGGTATTGGTCTGGAAATCCTTGAACGCACGGAAATCCAGCCAGTTCTTGTCCGCGGCCTGGTTGAGGAAATCGGCAAACCGGCCTTCCACCTGGTCGATGTCGAATTTCAACCACTGGTTCAATTCATGGCCCTCGGTTTGCATGTATTCACGGGCATGGCTGATGTCGCGCTTCAAATGTTCGACCACCGTTTTCGCCTCATCCTGGGTTAGCGCATACAGCTTCTTGCTCATCTGCTCGGCATTGGTCAGCATCTCTTCCACCGTGGGCGAAAGCTTTTCCTCGGTTTTCTCCATAGCGGCATATAGCTCATCCACCATGTGGTTATAAGCCTGCAGCAGTCGGTCTTTGGGGTCGGTCATCAGTGCCTCCTTGTAGAATAGTTATGACTATAAATATAATCCTCTGCATGGATAACCAAAACCGCCAACTACCTGTTTTAATGATATGAATCAATTTACTGCAAGCACCGGGGTTAAATATCCCATCATCGGCGGGCCGATGTACCCCTGCAGCAACCCGGAACTGGTGGCGGCGATCTCCGAGGCGGGCGCGCTTGGGGTCATGCAGCCGCTGTCCCTGACCTATGTGCATGGTTATGATTTTCGCGAAGGCGTCGAGTACATGCAGAGCCTGACCGATAAACCGCTTGGGTTTAACGCCTTGATCGAAAAATCCTCCAAGAAGTACCAGGAGCGGATGTCCAACTGGATCGATATCGCCCTGGACCAGGGCGTCCGTTTCTTCATCACCTCGCTGGGCAAGCCGGACTGGGTGGTGGAGCGGGTGCACGCCTACGGTGGCCTGGTCTATCACGACGTCACCGAGCGCAAATGGGCACAGATCGGCGTCGACTGCGGGGTCGACGGCTTGATCGCGGTCAACAACCGGGCCGGTGGGCATGCCGGCGGTCTGAGTGCAGAGCAATTGTTCGAGCAGTGCGCGGACCTGGGCAAGCCGATGGTCTGTGCCGGCGGTATCGCCACCCATGAGCAGTTGCAGCAGATGCTGGACCTGGGCTACCAGGCCTGCCAACTGGGCACCCGCTTCATCGCTGCCGACGAGTGCAATGTCAGCGACGGTTACAAACAGGCCATCCTCGATGCCGGCGAGCAGGATATCGTGCTCACCGAAAAGATGACCGGGGTGCCGGTCTCGATCATCAAACCCGAATACAAGACTGCCGCCGATCTGCAAAATCGCGGTCTGCTGGGCTGGATGCTGAAATCCCAGCAGTTTAAGCACCTGGCACGCATGTGGTTGAGCATCAAGTCGCTGGTCGGCCTGAAAAAGGCGATCAAGAAGAATAAGGCACAATCCGAATACTGGCAGGCGGGGAAAAGTGTGGCCGGCATCCAGCAGGTGACCAGCGTCGAGCAGATTATCCAGCAACTGGTCAAGCCGGGCTAATCATCTCTTTACTGTCCGCTGAACCTGTGCAGGGCCTTAAATTCTCCTAATCGATGACCAACGATGATGAGCTGCCCGTAATCCAGACTATTCAAATAATCCGCTTATTAGCTTAAGTTTGCCCATTTGAAGCCGATACAGGTCATATCCCGGTCTATATCGAAGCCGGATATGTGGACTATCCGAGTAGTTATGCCATGGCCATTTAATCAAGAATCAGAGGTCTCAGTAATGCTGCTAAGAACCCGCATGACGATGATGCTGCTCCTGCCGGTGCTGTTTATCACCGCCATTCTTATCGGAGCCAAAATTTTACTGCAAAACCAGATGGAACAACGCCTCGCCGAGGTGGTTTCCCTGAGTAATGCATTGATCTGGAACCAGTTGGTGGAAGACAGCCTGGCTGAGATGGATCAGCTGGCCGGGGAGGTCAACGACGAGTACGAACTGCGGATGGCGTTGAAGAACAATGAGCTGGATGAACTGACCAGGCAGGCGGAAAAATACGTCAGCCTGACCGGTGACCTGGGTAATTACGATACCCTGCAGCTGTTCTCCAAGGATCTCGAGCAGGTTTACAGTTCGCGGCCTGAACTCAAGATCAAGCAGATCGGTGGCCTGTTGCAGGCCAGTGCCGAGGAACCCAAGCAGCTGATCAAGGGACTGGTCACCGATGCCAACGGTAATATCTATGCCAGCATTACCTTCGCCCTCAAATCACGCAGGAGCATGATGGGGCATGGGGTCTTCATCAAGCAATTAACCCCGGTACTGGAGCAGCTGGCCGAACGGGGTGATTACGCGGTGGGTCTGACCAATAACAACAGTGAATTGCAGATCAATGTAGCCTTGCCGGATACCGATGAAACCCGGGACTTTATGCAGCAGTCGAAGCAGGAAGCGGTTGGCGTGGTCAGCAAGGAAGATCGCCAGTTATTCATCAGCAAGCAGCCGGTGCGCAATAAGACCGGTGATGCCCTGGGTTACCTGCTGGTGGCGCGCGATGACACCGAGCAACTGGCCCAGATTGCGCAATTT
>JAAUXZ010042691.1_pt1 | contig 24730 bp, 16 predicted proteins | sample 7278131 | NCBI WGS metagenome assembly JAAUXZ01 (sample SAMN14350119, study PRJNA611818) | marine sediment metagenome | isolation source: surface marine sediment (3m) | place: French Polynesia: Moorea | collected 2018-08 | reverse complement strand
GACTTCGGCGGAATTAAAGAAGAGGTCATAACTCGTGAGGAGTTCCCAGTGAGCAAGGCGCTCGATGTTCTAAAGGACGAAACCATCGCAGTGATCGGCTACGGCGTTCAGGGCCCTGCCCAGGCGCTGAACATGAAAGACAACGGCTTTAACGTGATCATCGGCCAGTCCAAACAGTTCCAGAAGGACTGGGACCGGGCGGTTGCCGATGGCTGGGTGCCCGGTGAGACCCTGTTCGATATCGACGAAGCAGTCAAACGGGGCACCATCATCCAGATGCTGGTTTCCGACGCCGCTCAGAAGGCGATCTGGCCCACCATCAAGGAATGCCTCGATGAAGGCGACGCTCTCTATTTCTCACACGGTTTTTCTATCGTGTACAAAGACCAGACCGGCGTCATTCCCCCGGACAATGTGGATGTGATCCTGGTAGCGCCGAAGGGCTCGGGTTTGAATGTCCGGCGCAATTTCCTCTCCGGTGCCGGCATCAACAGCAGTTTTGGGGTGGCCCAGGACTTCACCGGCCGGGCGCAGGACAGGACCATTGCCCTGGGTATCGCCGTCGGTTCTGGTTATCTGTTCCCCACCACCTTCGATAACGAGGTCTACAGCGACCTGACCGGTGAGCGCGGCATTCTGATGGGCGCCCTGGCGGGTGTCATGGAGGCCCAGTACGACGTCCTCCGCAGCAACGGCCACAGCCCGAGTGAGGCCTTCAACGAGACAGTCGAAGAGCTGACCCAGAGTCTGATTCGTCTGGTCGACGAGAACGGCATGGACTGGATGTATGCCAACTGTTCCGCTACCGCCCAGCGAGGTGCGCTGGATTGGAAGCCCAAGTTCAAGGAAGCCACGTTGCCGGTGTTCCGCGACCTTTACGAGCGCGTGCGTAGCGGCGCCGAGACCCAGCGTGTCATCGAGAGTTGCGGCGGTCCGAACTATCAGGAAGATCTCGGCAAGGAGCTTGCGGAAATCCGCGATTCCGAAATGTGGCGGGCCGGCAAAGCCACTCGTGATCTCCGCCCGAAGGAGTCTGCCAGAGCGATCGATGCCAGCACGAAAGGCATCGGGGGCCGCGGCGAAAACTAGGCTGCGCGTCCGATACCCGAAAATCAGGTGGCCGGATGAAACATCCGGCTGCCTTTAGTGGGACCTGGAAACCCACGCCCTGAGGGCGTGGTTATGACTGGCTTGACCTGGTCTGTCACCGATTAAATTAAACCTCGATTAACCCGATTTAATACCCCCGATTAAATACCAGGCCAACAAATTTACTAAATTCTTATTAACGCACAGGCTGATCGTCCGCTATAAGATTCAGTAATGGTTTATAACTTTACCCAACCGGCCTTTTCATGAAATCTGAACGCTCATTCAGCAGGAAGTCTTCCTCTCGCAAGGGATCGCGTGAGTATGTGTACACGGGTCTCTTGCTGCTCAGCCTGTTGCTGGTCACGTGGCAACACTACGGTATGAACCAGTGGCTGATCGTAGATCTGCAGGATCCTGCACAGACCAGCTTGTTCAACGATGATGTCAACGGCGGCAGGTCAGATGGTGAGCTGTCATTCCCCAATGGATTACCGACCTTGGATTGTAATATCATCCTGTCGGAAACCTTTGCCTTTTGCGGTATTCACATCAGTCTCGGTAAGTCTTCTGAAACCCTCGACTTGCGCGGGTACAACACGCTCTACCTTGACGTAGAGTACTCCGCCGAAGAACATGACACACTCTTGGTTTATCTGCTAAACGAGGAAACCGAGGATGGCGTTGACCGGGTGCGATCGAACCAGACGACCCTGGTACCCGCCACCGGACGCGCCACTTATCGCCTGGAACTGCAGGACCTGTTTGTCCCTTCGTGGTGGGTTTTCAACCAAAAGACTGACGTGTCCGCCCAAACTCGTATCGACAACGTCAGTAAACTGCAGGTTTCAACCGGTGACAATACCGTTGCCCGCTCGATTCGTTTCACCATCCATGGTGTTCGTTTCTCCGGCAAGTGGATCAGAGACCAAGCCCTGGTGACCAGCCTGCTGGTTTTCTGGACTGGTGTTGCGTTTGTCCAGATTGTTCTTCTGGTTTTTAGGTTCAACCGGATGTATCGCAAAAGCCGCGCCGAGAGCCGCGAACTCAACGCGATCAACCGGTTGCTGCGCAGCGAACGCGATAAACTCGAATCCCTGGCCAAGCAGGATAAGTTGACGGGTTGCCTGAACCGGCATGGCATGAGCGAGGTGCTCAACACCGTGGTGCGGGAATTCAATCAAACTAAACGCGTGGTGAGCCTGATTATGCTGGACATAGATCATTTCAAATCATTGAACGATAATTTCGGACACGATCAGGGTGACCATGTTCTATCCAACCTCGCTGAATTGTTGCGCAACAACCTGCGCGATTCAGACCACTTGGTACGCTGGGGTGGAGAGGAGTTTGCAATTATCTGTTTTGATACCCCAGTCCAGGGCGCAGGAGTGCTTGCAGAAAAACTACGTGTGCTGGTTGAGCAAACCCAATTGATGACCGAGGCCAGGGTCACCCTGTCATTTGGGGTATCCCAGCTGCATGAACAGGGTATCGATCATTGGTTCAAGCAGGCTGATGAGGCTTTGTATCGCGCAAAAGCCAATGGGCGCAACCGGGTCGAGTTATCAGCCCGGTCCTGAACTGCTGTCCCCCAGACAAAGTAATAAGTCTCGGATGATTGGATTTATGCGCTAACAAAGTGCCCAAGCCAGACGACTAGGCCGCCGCTTGGCTTAACCGTTACACGAAGGCCAAAACCCTATGCTCTTTTAACCGCTCCACGACACGAAATGATAGAAACTCCACATCGGGCTCGATATCATGCAAAACAGGCTTAACTTAGTACCATTCTGGTCTGTTACCGATTACGCTACAGTCCCCGATTATCGTGTCAGCCGTTACAAAAAACACACTCCCATACTGAACCAGGTGAACAGTTGTTCAGCATTATTGAAACCAACGATTTCGAGCTTTGGATAGAAAAATGCTTAGCTCAACACGGAATGAACGTCGCGGAAGTATCTAACATATCAAGGGATGATTTTGCTGTAGTGGACAAAATCGAAACAGAGCAGACGTTGGTTTACTTTAAAGCTGGTAACTCACTCGAAGCAAGGATCACAGCTGAACTTGCAGATAACTTTCCTGATCTCGTACCCAGAGTTCTTGGCTGCGATTTCAGTAAAGACTGGTTGTTAACAGAAAGTGGTGGGCAACGGCTGAGTGAAGAAGCTGATTTGAGCCTCTGGCTAGTAGCTGCTCGAAAGCTAGGTGAGTTTCACCGTCAATCCACAAAAGAACAGATTTTGTCCATTGGTTGCCCGGAGTTCCCCTTTGAAGCATTACTTCAGGAATTTCGATCGTTCCTTGGACAGCGCGGATGGCTGGATTATTGGGATATCGATAGGAAACTGAAATTAGCTTTACAGTTCGCCTTGCCGCGCTTAGAAGTAGCACACCAAAACATACTTAGCTTGGGAATTCCAGAAACCTGCTGTCATGGCGATTCTCAGCCAATGAATGCTTTATCTGGTAAGTGCGGTATTACTTGGTTTGATTGGCGTGAGGCGGCTATTGCACACCCGCTAACTGACATTGGTTGGATGCTCTCATGGTTGTTACCAAAACGTCCTGAACTGGTGATTAGACCAACGCGTAGTATTCTGGCGCAGCTATATCGAGCTTATTGTGTTGGTTATGGTATGGAGCACTCTTCTGGCCTAGAAGCCAACATCGATGATGCAATTTTAGTAGCAATGCTTCATCGGGTTATTGCATACCATGAAAAATACTACAGTTGGTCTGGTACAAAGCCTTACTATGTAACCTATTATTTGAAACGCATTGTAAAAATTACAAATCGAGCCTGTATTCAGCCGCAAACTTCTGCGAATAGCAGAACTGACGGCTAACAAAGCACTCCTCCAATAAACAACAGTCACTCAGTGCTTCAAACTTTTTTTGTTTTTCGGTGAGCTATAGAGAAAAAAATGAAACCAATAGTTCAGGAAGAAAAAACAGGTTGTGGTATTGCGAGTTGTGCTGCCATTGCTGGTATTTCATATGAGGAAGCCAAGCAGGTTGCAAACGATATGGGTATCCATGCTGAAGATCAATCACTTTGGTCAGATCCGCAGCATGTTCGAATTTTATTGGCCTGGCTGGGTGTCACAACAGATAAAGAGGAAATACCTTTTGAGAGTTGGGAGTCTTTGCCAGACTGTGCGCTAATATCTATCAAGTGGCATATGGAAAAAGGAAAGCCTTTTTGGCACTGGGCCGTATTTGTTCGAGAAGGAGAAACACAGTACGTCCTTGACTCAAAAAGATCCCTGAAGAGTAATATTCGGCGTGATTTTCGAAGAATAAAACCAAAATGGTATATCAGGGTTCACGTTAAACCAGTCAACTTTAAAAAATCGAAGGAGACAGACACCTTTGATATGAGTCACCATTGATCTGCCCCTCGGACCAGACGGATAGCCATGGGTATAGGCCTTACGATCGGAACTATTCAAGCACTCAACCCTGCCCCGCATCGCTGTTTGTATGGGTATCCAATACGAACGGGGGTAGTGGGCAATGCAGGATCGCACAGACAGCGCGCAGCAGTTCAGCCTCACCGACTGTGACTCTGGCATCGTGTGAAATTGTCACGGTCAACGCCTTGACCAATTCTTCCTTGGCCACTACAGGCAGCCCGTCAAGCCTTTCCAGGGCTGCGTCCATTTTCTCTACCCACTTTTCAGGCGGATTATACTCCGGCCAGTCGATGGAGTTCGGTAGCAGGCTAAGCATGCCGACCTGATAGGCGTCGCGCGCAGCAGCATCACCCTGCTCGTGGCCCAACCGGGCAAGCACCGAAAATAGGGTATGCAACTCCTCGAGGCTGTTCACCAGTTTGCCACCGCGTCCTGTGGTTGTTCGCTGCGGGCGTTCGGCGTCATGCAAATGGGCGATAAGCGAACGTGACAGCAAATATTCGAAGCTGTCCACCCGGCCATCAGTCGTGATCAGCTCATCGATCAGTTTCAGCATGGCATCGATCTGTTCCCTCGGACGCTGCTTGAGTGCCGGGAAGGCTATGTCCAGCAGGGGCAGGCGATACTGTGGCCCCAATCTCTCTACCTCGGTGCGTAACTGCCTGATGAGTGAAAGTGCGTCGACTTCGAAGTATGAAGACAAATGGGCCAGTTGCTGTTCGCGCATACTATTGTCCCGATCCAGCAGCAAGGACAGGGTCAAGAGCAGGGCGCCGATACGTGACTGGGTGGCCTGATAGACCTGTTCGGGAATCAGTCTGCGCAGTTCCGCTGCGTGCCGGATATGCTGGTCCTGGGGATTGCCGATCGAGTCGCTGACGGCGTCTGGGGTGAGGATCAACAGCGACTCCATTAGCCGGCCCCATTGTGCCCGTGCCTTGCGGTCATCAGGCTCGGCCTGGGTGCGTTCCGCCTCCGAGGCGCGTTCATGGGTGGGTGTCTGCCTGGACTGATCACGCAGGTATACAGCAGGATCGAAACCGGGTTCCAGGGCGCGGATGCGCTCCTCGATCGGTGGATGGGTCGCATACAATCTGGAGAGCGAGCCCAGGCCATTGGCAAACAGCATGTGGCTGATCTCTTCACCGTCGGAATCCTCTATCTGCGATGAAGCACCGTAGCCGATCTTTTTCAATGCGCCGGCGATGCCCTCGGTCTGACGCGTAAACTGTACCGCCGAGGCATCGGCCAGATATTCGCGCTGACGGGACATGCCGGCCTTGATGAGCCGGGCGAAGAACAGACCGACATAACCGATCACCGCCAGGGCAGCACCCAAGGCAACGACTGCTGCGACCCCTCCGCCGCCCTTGCTGCTGGAACGGCTGGAACGGAAGCGTGCATGCCGCAGGCTGCGCAGAATGGTACGGCCAATCAGGCTGATCACCAGTATCCCGAAGAGGATGCCCATCAAGCGCATGTTCAGGCGCATGTCACCGTTGAGCACATGGCTGAACTCATGAGCGATCACGCCCTGCAGCTCGTTGCGACTGAAGGCTTCCAGGCTGCCGCGGGTCACCGCAATGGCCGCATCGCCCGGCGTGAAACCGGCGGCAAAGGCATTCAGGCCTTGTTCCTCTTCGAGCACATAGACCTCGGGCATCGGTACGCCGGAGGCAATGGCCATCTCTTCCACCACATTAAGCAGGCGTCGGCGCAGCGGGTCACGGGTGTCGGGTGAGACAAGGGTACCGCCCAGGCTGCGCGCCACCTTACCGCCTCCGCCGCCAAGTGTGGCAATACGATAGAGGCTGGCCATGCCGATCAATCCCACGGTACCCAGGCTGGTTAGGATGATCACTCCCTGGTGTACTTGGATCAATTGCAGGCCTGGTATGATCAGTTGATTGGATGGGTCGTCCAAATTGACCAGCAGGGTGAGTGCCACCAGATCGACCGTGATGACGATGGCGATCAGGGCCAGGATGAACATGAATATCAGGAAGCGGGTCTGACGTTGGGCCTGTGCCTGGTGCTCGAAGAAATCCATATCCGGTCCTGGTGAGTCAGCTGCCCTGGATGACTGGACTTAGAAGGAGACCTTGGGCACGTCGCGTTTTTCCGGTGCTTCGATCTCCAGGAATTCGGCGGTCCTGAAGTTGAAATTGTTGGCAACGACTGAGCCGGGGAAGCTTTCACAGCTGTTGTTGTAGTTCATCACCGCATCGTTGAAGGCCTGACGCGCAAAAGCGACCTTGTTTTCGGTTGTTGTGAGTTCCTCCTGGAAGTGCAGCATGTTCTGATTGGCCTTGAGATCCGGATAGGCCTCGGCCAGGGCGAACAACCGTCCCAGCGCACCGTTCAGGGCTCCCTCGGCAGCGCCCAGTTGCTTGATCGCCGTGGGGTCGGACGGGTCGGCCGCCGCGGTCTGCAGGCCGCTGACTGCGGCATTGCGAGCCTGGATGACCGCCTCCAGGGTTTCGCGTTCGTGCTTCAGATAACCCTTGACCGCTTCCACGAGATTGGGGATCAGGTCATGACGCCGGGTGAGCTGTACATCGATCTGCGAAAACCCATTCTTCACCCGGTTACGCAGGCTGACCAGATTATTGTACAGCAGGATGCCGTATCCTAGGATCACGGCAGCAATACCCAGAAGTACCAATAATGTAGTCATCTGTGTAGAGTCTCCAGGTGGGTTTTATTTAGAATCCATGGCATCGAGGTTGATGGTCGATTCCGCGACCGATTATACAGACAGATTGAGAATGAATCTTCTGTCCTGCTTACCGCTCATTGATACCTCCATCCAATCCGTGCAGGCAGAGACAGGGGGCAGGTAAGGCAGTCTATCTTACCAGCAGTGAAGTGCAGTCGATGCCATTTGCGCTGACTGCTAACTAGCAATGCTAAGTTATTGCAACAATTACCTTTCGATTCAGATGAGGCAGGACTACAGCATAGAGGCCATTCAAGCCTGTCTGGTTTTGTTGGTAACTTGATGAATCCTACCTAGCAGCTTCAAGAAATCGCTTGGTGGGAAATACTATCGATAAGAAATCAACATCACTGATGAATCACAGGACAACGAAATCTGGGAGACCGCATAAGGAGTTTTTGATGTAGGTTGGGACAAGCTGCTAGGCCCAGCTTACGAGGGATTTTATCATCATTCGTCCGGCAAGGATCAAGGAGACATCCGATGAGCAAGACTACTGCGACCTACTGGAATGTATTGGCGGCTGAAAACCGCAATCAATGGGAACCGATCGACGACACGCACGGCATGCTGGAGCAACTGACCCTGGCGATGGACGACCGGACCGGAGATTACACCCGCCTGACCCGTTTCAAGGCCGGGGCCGACACCAAGGCCTTTGGCGGCAAGTCCCATGTCTATCCCGAAGAGATCTATATCATCTCAGGCCGTCTATACGACCAGGCATTCGATCTCTGGCTGGAAGCCGGTCACTACACCAGCCGACCCCCAGGGGAGGTGCATGGGCCATTCTTCTGTGAAGAGGAGTGCCTGGTTTTGGAGGTTTCCTATCCGAGCCAGTCGAAGCGCTGAATGGGTTGGGTGACGGTATACAATTAACAACCTGGCATTGGATACATCCTTTCGAGGATCGTCTGACCCGCCATCCGGGTTCCTTTGCCTATCGAGAAGATGTTTGAAGCTGTAAAGAGCTGCTTCTTTAAAGCATCTTTGCTTCCTGTTCAACTCGCGCCTATGATCATGTCTTATGGATGATCACAGAAAAAGTCATAAACTCAGCGGTAAGACCCTGGCGCCTGGCATGGGTAGGGGCAAGGTGTTCATCTATGGCGATGTGTTGACACGTCTGGATGAGTTCTACGCCATCGAACAAGAGCAGATCGACGAGGAGTCACAGCGATTCGAGCGTGCCGTGGAGAGTGTCTCTGATGACCTGGCGAGTCTGTCAGGTCGGGTGAGGCGGGAGATCGACAAACATCTGTCTGAGGTATTCCAGGCGCATATCGCGATCGTGCAGGACATCTATCTGCAGAATGAGGTCTATAAGGAGATTCGAGAGGAGCTGGTCAGCGCCGGTCTGGCCGTGAGCAGCGTGTTCCGCCGCTGGGAGATGCGTTTTCGCTCCATGGAAGCGAATGTTGCTGTCCAGAAGGGTGATGACATCAGCGATCTGTCACGGCGCCTCATCTCTACCCTGGCAGGGGTGCGCGGCCATGCATTGGAAAACATCCCCTTGGGCAGTGTGCTGGTTGCCACCCGCCTGTTGCCTTCCGATACGGTCTATCTGGCGCGTCGCAATACCTCGGCCGCGATCCTCGAGGCCGCTGGACAGGGTTCTCATGCCGCCTTGTTCGCCCATGAAATCGGTCTGCCCTGTGTCTCGGGCATCAACGATGTGGTCGAATTGCTTGCGCCAGGTGATGAGGTGTTGGTGGATGCCGATGCGGCTGAAGTCATCGTCAATCCGGAGCCACTGCAAAAGACCAACTTCAAGGCCAGACAACAGCAGCAGGAACAGGCCAGCCAAAAGGCCCGACGCCAGGCCAGGGAGCCGGCGGTCACCCGCAACGGGCAGACCATCAACGTCCTGGCCAATGTGGGTAGCCCGGAAGACACCCTCGAAGCCATGCGCAATGGTGCGGAGGGCATCGGTCTGTACCGCATCGAGCGGGTCTATCTGGGCCGCCAGGAACCGCCCGATTGCGAAGAGTTAATGGATGAGATGTACGATACCCTCGTGCCTGCCAGAGGACTGCCCGTCTATGTCAGACTGCTCGATATCGGGGCGGACAAGCCCTTGCCTTTTCTGGAGTCGTTCAGAGAGATCAATCCCTCTCTGGGCCGCCGCGGTGTGCGCTTTCTGCTCGAGTACCCGGACATTCTGTTGACTCAATTGAAGACCCTGCTCAATTTATGCGGCGATTTCGACCTGCATGTCATCGTCCCTATGGTGACTCTGCCGGACGACTTACGGCAGGTCAGGAAGGCCCTGACGAATGCCGCCGCACGCAACCAGATTACCTGCATGCCGAAGCTCGGTGCCATGATCGAGACCCCTGCGGCGGTCATGATGGCTGCCGAAATTGCGCAATATGCGGACTTCATGAGTTTCGGTACCAACGACCTGACCCAGTACACCTTTGCCGTGGATCGGGAGAACGCGGCAGTCGATGCCTATTACAAAGACAGCCAAGCGATTATCTTCAAACAGCTCAGGACCGTACATGAGGCTGTGCCCGAGATGCCCCTGTCGATCTGCGGCGAGTTGGCCAGTCGTGAGGCCTATGTCCCCAACATCCTGGCCTGCGGCATCACGAAACTAAGCGTTGCACCTCCATCGATACCGACCATCAAACAGGCGATTCGACAAACTGCAGTGGTGTAATGGGCGAAGTCGCAAAGCTGGTTACTGTGTGAAACGGTACAAGCCCGCGAAAGGCGCATTAACCACAGGGCATTGCGCCGTATGCCCATCTTTTCATTCCATGTTCCTTGTTGCAGACTCTGGTATCCCGCTTAGTCTATCCGAGGTTTGTCGGGTCGTTTCGCAGCCGCTGGAGAGACCGTTCGTGCCGGTTTCCATTCCGGCCAGGACCTGTCGCTCGTATTCGGTTCGATAGGCCGGGTTTGCCTCAATCGCTTGGTTGAGTTGTTCACGCAACTGGCTATCCATTTCGCGTGTGGCAAAACCGATGGCTTCGCACTGGACAGGAATACCCTCAACCTTGTCTTGTGTGACATCGACGATGTCCAGATTTCCCACAGCGTCGTTATGTACCAGGAAATGCGCATAGGGCTTGTCGGCGATCAGCCCATCGATATCCCCATAATGAACCGCCTTGATGGATTCGATATCGGACAAGTGACCGCTCCACAGCACCAGGCAAGCTGAATCTGCACATGCCGAACTGTCATCTGCCTGCATGACCTTGACCTCAGAGTTTGCCAGTCGCAGAAGCGCCATTCCGAGCTCCTCGTTAGTCGTATCAGCCTGAGCGCCGAGCCGGGTGATAACCAGCCTGCCGTCTTTGAACAGGTCAACGCCCTTGCGGGTGATGATGGACTGCGGATAACGGATGATCGGTCGAGTAAAGCGGATGTTGTACTTCTGTTCTCGTTCGCGGGTGATCGATATTCGTGAGGCCAGAATATCGACCCCTTGATCTTCTCTGAGCAAGGTAAAGTAGCGGTCACCCCATTCCGCCGGCCGATTGGTCAGCCGAACTCCAGGACCGCGTTGGTGCGATTTCAACAGGGAATCGAAGTATCTACGCAACAGCTCGATCTCGAGGCCGGTCAATCGTTCTTCGGTCTCGTTAACGAAGAGCTCATCATCCTTGCCCACCCCGACGGTCACCGTACCGGTGGCGAGCACTCGGCTCAGGGAATCGGGATAGCGATGCGTCGTCCACCAGGGGCTGGGCTCGCCCACTTTGCTCCCGTCCGGTTTCTGCGCGTATACACGCCAGCTGATCTCACCAATCAGTTCGTCCTCGATATACGCCGGCCGACGCGCGACGCCAGAATCACGGTATCCGTTGCCAGACTTGCGTTCGATGACATAGAGAACCTCCCCTAGACTGGGGTGGACTGGTTGCCATTCATATCTTAAGCGACCTAGCACCTGTTGGCCGTTCTTAGGCTTGACCAGCACCAGGCTCTGCCCGTTGGTCCCTGGCTCGCCTTTCGGGTCACTTTGAGCAGGATCCGAGCTTTGAATCACACCCTTGCGAACGAGAAATTCGCTGACGATTCCCTTGAGCGCGGCCTGAGCCTCTCGATCTGTACGCAGATCTGACTTATCTATTCCCCTATCGATCGCCTCGGCGATCAACGACGCCATGTCGTCGTTTTCGATCTGATCTTGCAAGCGATTCAGCGATTGCGCGATCTGCGGCGAAAGTACCTTGTTACGCACCAGGGGGGCCGCAAGATAGGGTGGAAAGAACGGCTGCCCGTCAGGTAAGACATCTTTCAGGGCGATGAAGTCCTGATTCTTGCGCAACACCAGTTGTGGGTCGCTGGCATAGCCATCAGTGACATCCATTTCTTTGTTGAGCAAGGCTTCATACTTTTGCTCATGATCGATGATTGCGGGTTTTCCTTTAAATTGCAGATTGTATTTTCTTAGAAAATCGGCTCCATCACTACGGTCGGAAAAGCTGAAGGTTCCGGCGAATCTCAAAGCCCGGCTCTGTTTGGCGAGGCCGGCAATGCTGGCCTCACCATCAGCCCCAATCAAGCCCAGTGCATCAGCTCGCTCTCTGAGCATGACGAGCACAAAGGGATTGTCGATTCCGAAGCTGCTCAACCAGGTCAGTCTGTTCGAATACCCGTGTCGTTTTAACCAGTCATTTAAGGCATCACGCTCGTGGTTTTTTGGGGTGCGGTATTTATCGGACTCCAGACCCAGGTGCTGAGCAAGCAAGGTTCCAGAGTATTCCGGGTACATGTCGATCTTGCCATACTGAAGCGCTACAAACATGTCCACCGATTCGCCATCGTAATGCCGCCGTTTCACAATCACCTGCGGATGATCGAATTCGATAACCTTGGCCATCATCTCGACCAGTAGACTGGACTCGAGAAACTTCTTACCGCCGATCGTGATCTCAGCCGGCGTCTCGATCTTTAACGATGTATCAACCTCCACCGTCGAATCAAGGTTGCTCCAGCGAAACACGATAGCAACCAATGCGACCAGCGCGACTGCAATGGCGGCAAATGACCAGTTGGATATTAATTTGTTGCCATGGCCGACCGCTACTCGAAGACGCTGAACCCGGTGGGTGACGGGTTCAGTGACCGACAAGTCAGCCTGTCGATCTACGCGCGGCGGCAATTTACGAATAGTGTCAGCCAATTGTTCGATGTGTTGATCCAGCGGCGGAGTGATGGCATCGAGCCAGTGCAGTCCATCGACGAAATAGGCCAGGGCCTTGGTTGGCTTGATATCCTCGATACGAAACGGAACGATATGGATATGATTGCGTACCGCTCGCTCCACCTCGCGCATGACCTGCGGGGACGCATTGGAGTGACCGGAAAAGACGAGCACCATGACGTTCGAGGCATCGATCGCGTCGGCGAGTGCCTCTCCATAGGGTTTACCGGGAAGCACATCCCTGGGCGCGTACCAGCAGCGAGTAACTCCGGACTCGAGTTCAGCGCACAGAGCATCGGCAACCGCCTTATCCTGGCTGGCGTAGGAAATGAACACATCATGTGACATGGTGCAATAAGAACGGTGTCTTTATGGTTATAGGTGGCTCTAAATCTTATTATAGATTTTCTCAAGTATCCTTTGGTCATCAGGCGGGCGTCAACCCGCCTTGAAACCGTATCGGCCTCTATCCTAAGCTCCCGAACGGGGGTATTGTCCGCTAGTACTGGCGAGTGTCTGACTCTCACAACGTGTGCTGACCTTGATCCATAGGTGCGCCTGTACTGTGTTGTGCTTATCCAACCTTAGTCTCATGAGGGGCATAAACAATCTCTGTGTAAAAGGCATGGGCTAGAATGGATATATCCGCATTGGGGCAGGATTCGATGTTGTAAAGCCCGACGGGTTTGCGAATCAGCCTTTTTAACCCCACAGTAGCTCTTTGAACCGTCTACCCAATCGGAGGCATGCCATGAGTATCGCCAGTACCGTTAAAAGCTATCTCGAAGGACGCTCGGTCGATTATGAGCTGGTTTCCCATGCCCATACCATGTCAAGCGTGTCAAGCGCAGAGGCCGCGCATGTGACCAGCGGTCATCTGGCCAAGGCGGTTATCGTGAAACAGGATAATGAGTACATGATGGTCGTCGTCCCTTCCGATGATCATGTCCATCTGGGCAAACTGCATCACTATCTCGGCGATGATGTGGGTCTGGCCACAGAACAGGAGCTGGTCTCGCTATTTCCGGATTGCGAACGAGGGGCGATTCCTCCCCTGGGCACGGCCTATCGGCTGCTCACCCTGGTCGACACCAGCCTGTTGCATCAACCCGAGGTCTTCTTCGAGTCGGGTGATCATGAACATCTCGTCAGGGTGTCTGGAGAACAGTTTCACAGGCTCTTGGGTGATGCGGAGCCGGTGAAACTGGTGACACACCACTGAGCCAATCAAGCTCAGTGCAGTCGAGCTGGGTTCAGTCCAGTTGAAACCACCCGGCGGCCGCAGCAACGACTGCGGGAGGGTATTTGACGGGCTCCGCACGGCCGGCCTCCACCAGCTGCAACCGGCTTTCCACTGCTGGCCTAAAGGGTTCGAGCTGGGTGTCGCCAGGCCTTTCCTGAGTATCCGTATCGGCTTCGATAAGTCGGCCGCTGGTCAGATCGAATGTCAACATGTCGGTATCCTCTTGAGTCTCTTTGAGAATGATTAAGCAAATACCAGTCCAACATGTACGGCCCGAATAGAGCCGTAGTATTGAGGATTGCGAGTGGGCCGATAGACATGCCTGCTGTTGAATAGGTCACTCATTGATGCGGTTTTGGGTGAGCTGCACCATTTTAGAGCGAAGCTGGTGAATATCTCACTCTCTCCGATTCTCAAACCTCTTGTGTGCTCAGCCTCAGGTCTGCGCCTGACTTCAAGATCTCTGTCAGTTCTGCGGCGGGAACAGGGCGGCCGAAGAGAAAACCCTGCAATTGGTCGCAGTGGTGATGACTTAAGAATGCTCGTTGGTCTGGGGTTTCCACACCCTCCGCAATGACATCCAGTTTGAGGCGGTGCGCCATGTCGATGATCGCCAGGGTGATCTCCGCCGTCTCCGAATTCGCATCGAGCTCGTAGATGAAGGAGCGGTCGATCTTGATTCTGTCCATGGGAAAGCTCTTGAGATAGCTCAACGAGGAGTAACCGGTGCCAAAGTCATCGATCGCCAGTTGCACGCCCAGCGCCTTGAGGTCCTTCAGGGTCCTGGCCGCGGAATGCATATCCTGCATCAAGGCGGTCTCCGTCAGCTCCAATTCCAACAGATGTGCAGGTAGCCCCGAACCTTTGAGGATTTCCGCAACACTCTCGACCAGATTGGGGTGGTTGAATTGTACGGCGGAGAGATTCACCGCTACGCTGATCTCCGCCATGCCGTCTCGCCGCCATTGTTGCGCCTCTCGGCAGGCCTCTTCCAACACCCATCTGCCGATCGGAACGATCAGGCCATTGGCCTCCGCCAGCGGTATGAATTCCGAGGGTTGAATCAGACCTCGTTCGCCGTGACGCCAGCGGATCAGGGCCTCCACTCCGATGACCCGTCCGCTGTCTGCAATGACCTGCGGTTGGTAGAAGAGCTCGAATTCGTTGTGTTGCAGGGCGAACCGCATGGTGTTTTCCAGATTGGACTGGGCCAATATCTCCGTCCTTATCCCTGTGTCATACACCCAGAAATCCTTGGTCTTGTCACTCTTCGCCTTTTGCATCGCGGTGTAGGTATTGTGCAGCAGGCTGTCACTGTCGGCGCCGCCATGCGGATAGAGATTGGCGCCGATGCTGGGTGACAGAAAGAATTGCTGACCATTGATTTCAATGGGCTGATGGAAAATGACCGCCAGTCGGCCGGCCATGTCGATCACGGGGCTTTCACCTTGCAGATCCGCCATCAGGATGGCGAATTCATCGCCACTGATTCGCGCCACGATGTCATCGTCACGCACCACTTTGCGCAACCGTTCCGCCACGCCATGCAGCAACAGGTCACCACCCTTGAGGCCCAGGCTGTTGTTGATCTGCCGGAATCGATCCAGGCTGATGATCAGCAAGCCCAGAGAGCAGTTGCGTATCTGCGCCCGGGTGACGAAACGTTGCAGGCTTTCCTGGAGCATCTCCCGGTTGGGCAGGCGGGTAACCGGGTCGTGTCGTGCCTGGTGACGGATCCTGTGTTCCAGTTGTTTGATGGCGCGGGATGCGGTCTGTAGTTGGTACCAGCTCCACAGAGGATAGGAGAGCCCCTGCACCAACAACAGAATGACTGGTGGAAACCAACGCTGCAGACCCACCAGCAGGATGATCGTGGTCAGGATCACCGTGCCCGCCCCCACGACCAGCACCAGCAGGGAAAATCGACTCGGCAGCAACAGGAAGGCCAGGTAGAGGGCGGCCATAAAGCCCAGGTTCAGGAGGAGCCTGATACGTGGGGACAGGGGCAGGATCTGGCTGTCGGTGAGGATGGCGTTGAGCACATGGGCGTTCATCTCCACGCCTGGCATACGGCGGTGATCCCAGGATACCGGGGTGGCCAGTGCATCACCCAGTCCACTCGCGGTCGAGCCGATCAGGACGATGCGGTCCTGCAGGACCTCCTGCGGTACATTGCCGGAGAGTACATCGATGTAGGAAATCTCCCTGAAGTGACCGATAGGGCCGGAAAAAGGGGTGAGGATCAGATCACTTCTGACCCAGCCGGACTTCCGGGCAGAATCTTCACCTGCCTGGTTACGCACTGCCAGACCCTCGGTGTCCAGATCGGGTTTAACCAGCTCCGCCAAGGCGAGGCTGAACGCGGGCCAGTGAGGATTTCCCAGGCCGGCCCTGAGATAAACGCTGCGGGTAACGCCGTCCACGTCGAGTTCGAAGTCCACATGCCCCAGTGCCGCGGCATTGTCTGCAAACAATGGAATCGGCAGGATCTCCGTGATCAATCTCCCGGGGGTGCCATGGCCGGGTGCAATGGCAAGCACCACCCGTCCGTTTCTGGCCATGGCTTGCGAGAACAGGATGTCCGCATCGGGATCATCCAGTTCAGGTTCGGCAAACAGAATATCGAATCCGACGCTGCGTACCCCGTGCTCTGTCAGGATGTCCAGGAGCACCGCATGGACCCTGCGCGACCAGGGCCAGCGCCCGAGTTGATCCAGGCTGGGTTCGTCGATGGTGACGATCACGACCTCTTCGCTGGGAGCTCGATACTGAAATCTCAGGAGCGAATCGTAGAGCACCAGGTCGAGCCGTTCCGGGAGATTGCTGATCAACAGGAAGGTCGTGGCCAACATCAGCGCCAGGCCCGGCAACAGGCGACGTGAATGTATGAAGAGCCGTTTGCCAGTCATGATTTACAACAGCAGCAGGACGACCAGGCCGCTCAGCAACACGGCCACCCAGCCCCTGTCCGGCAGTGGGTCGATCTTCTGTACCGCACCCCATGGGCCCAGATAACCATCGGCTTCGACGATTCTAACCCTCAGGTAACGCACCCTACCCTTGACCTGAGAGACCTCGATCTGATTTGTTCCAATGAGTTTGTCGAGCAGCAGATGGTTGAATTGGGGATCATCGGCGATCTGTACCTGATAGCTTTGTCCCTCTGCACCGGTCTGCCATGATGCCCGTACCCTATTCTCACCGGCATCCAGGGTGATCCTGGGTTGGGCTGGAGCCGGTTTGACTTGAAACGAGCGTGAAGGGCCGAAAGGACCTTGTTCGCCGCTGGTGCTGATACTGGCCAGCCGCCAGTGATAGGTCGTTGGCTTTATGTCGGGCGGTTCGTAGGTGACGGTGCTGAGCCCGGATCGATCGATGACAGGCTCTTCGAAATGCTCATCGGTGGCCAGTTGTAATCGATAATGGCTGGCCTCTGCGGAACGGGTCCAGTGCAGCGTAGGCACCGTGCCTCTCAGCAGGGCGCCATCGACCGGTTTTAAGGGGGCGGGGGGCTGCGGCCGGGCGTCGATTTCCACAGCCAAGACCTGGTTGAGGCCCGCGATGCCCAATTCGTCGATACCCCGCACCCGCATAAAGTATTGGCCATCGGCCAGGTCAGGCAGTGGTGTGCGGGTGTTTTCGGACCTGCTTTCCCAGTCGATCAGGGAAAAGTCGGCCTCAGTAGAGACCTCGATCTGGTAGTGCGTCGCACCTTTCAAGGACTGCCAGGTCAGGGGCCAGTTGCTACGGCGGATCTTTTCCGGAATCGGATTCAGGCGCGGTGCTCTGAGCAGCGGTCGGGGGGGTACAGGCGGTTCACCCAATACGACCCTGGTGCCGAATTCAGCCGGTACCAAGGTCGTCGTGTCGCCTCCGGTTGCGGCCACCGCACCCTCGAGTACTTCGATCCATGAAGTAATGCCATTATCCTGGGTTGCTGCGCGGTATTCGGTTCCGCGGACCGCACTCACGGCCGAGGGTGTGTGAATCTCAAAACGGGATCCCGGTCCAGCCGCAGGTTTGGCTCGAATTTCCACCCGACCGTTGCTCAGCCTCAACCGGGAATCCACCATCCCGGTATCGCTGTATGCGCTCAGATGATCGAATAGCATGGTCGTCTGCGGGTGAAGCGTGATGATGGTGCCGTCTGCGAATTCCACAGCGGCACTTGCTGAGGGCCCCGTCTGTAAACGGTCTCCCAGGTGAACCGCAATACCCACCAACGAGTCGCGATTCATCGAGGACTTTGCTGAGATCAGCTCGACATCACCCCTTGCAGCCACTATCTTCGCAGGCACCGCCTGTTCACTCAGCCAGGCCAGAGGGACGCGTAACCGGGTTCCGGGTTTGATTCGCTTTGGGTGGGAGATGCTGTTGAGCTTCTTGAATTTTTTCCAATAGTGGACGTTCGGGAAATATTTCTCACTCAAATTCCACAAGGTGTCGTGTTCGGTGACGATATAGATCCACTCTGGCTGCTGGGCTTGCGCATGGTCTATGATCAATAGGCAAGCGATAACGCATGCTGCCCCAGACCGCAAGATTATTGGCATTATTGTTTTCACCATGTCCTTTCAGTTTCAGCGCGGTTTCACGGTATTCTTGTCTTTGCGCACATTCTGAACCTGTTCACTGTTCAGAAGGTTCGGTATGCACGAGGCTAACTTGATACTATCAAGGCTTTTCTTTCTGTCCTGCCGTTCTGCATGTTGGTTGTTGAGGGTAATCTACCAGTAATTCTACTTGGTCTGTGGCGGAATTGGATGAAATTACAATCGTTTACGATAAAAGAAAGCAATGACTGGAATAGCTTCTTCGGGCTGGTAGTGATTGGTGGGTCAAGCTTTGGACCACTCGGCAGGCTGGGTAGGGTCTTGGCGTCTACGATGCTCCCCTCCACTCATCCAGATTTTACAGTTTGTTACAAATGTTCCCATGGATGCTGACTAGACTTGGCTCCAGGTGCTGCGAAGATTCGCCAGATCCTAGCGTCATTACGGATGATGCCCAAAAACCCCAACCGGTAGGCCGGCTGGGGTTTTTATTGCCGACTCGGTGGGGCTGCATTGCGCATAGTGTCATCAGGCCCTGCATAACCAAGCCCATGATCCCCGGTTCAGTCCCTTCCCGGCATGGCTTCGGGAAGTTCTTCGTGGATATAAGTCTGGCCCCTGTAGAATCTTGCGACCAGGGTAAACAACACGGCAGTGAACAACATCATCAAGGTAAAAAACCAATAATATTCAGCACCGGCGAGTTTACTACTGCCATCATCATTCTGAATCAAGAAATTCACCGCGCTGGTGAACAGGTTGCCGGCTGCGACAGACATCATGAAAAATGCCATGACAAACGACTTCATGGTTTTGGGGGCTTGCGTATAGGAAAACTCAAGGCAGGTAATAGAGACCATCACCTCTGCTGAAGTCAGCACTAAGTAGGCGAGTAACTGCCATGCAATGTGTGGGGTGCCGCCACTGTCGATAGTGATTTGTAAACCGGTAGGAATAGCAAACGCGGCTACGGTAAGAAATAGGCCTATCGCGATCTTGCGCAATTCATTCAGCGTGTAGAAACGGTTGATGTACGGATAAATCACATAAGAAAACAGTGGAATCAACAGCATTACCAACAAGGGATTGGCCGCTTGTATCTGGGCGGGCAATATCTCGATTCCCAGGATCTCCCTGTCCATGTGCTGAGCCTGTAACACCCAGGCGGATGCTGTTTGGTCGAACAGTGCCCAGAACATGGCGACGAATACATAGATAAGGCTCAGACGTCCCAGGGCTTTCAATCCGACGCCGCTGAGTGCCTCTTTGATGAAACGCTTTCCGCCGGGCGGAATATGAACAAACCGATACCGTCCGGACCAAAATACCAGGGTAGCGATCAGCATCAATACCCCGGGAACACCAAAAGCCAGAGACGGACCGTATACCTCCATCAGCCAGGGGGTGGCCAATATGGATAAAAAGGCACCAAAATTGATGGAGAAATAGAACCAGCCAAATATCTTGCTCAGCAGATGTTGGTTGCTGGGTCCGAATTGATCACCGACATGCGCCGAGACACAGGGTTTGATTCCTCCTGAGCCGATGGCGATCAAGGCCAGGCCGATGGCAAGGCCCAAACGGGTGTGGTCAATAGCCAGTACCAAATGGCCAAAACAATACACAATGGAAAGTACAATGATGGTTCGGTATTTCCCAAGCAGTCCATCAGAGAGCAACGCTCCCAGCAGGGGCAAAACATAGACAGCCGACACGAAGAGATGAAACCAGCCTTTGGCCTGCTCCTCACTCATCAGGGCGAGTTCACCGGAAGCATCCATGAGGTACTGGGTCATGAACACTACCAGAATGGCACGCATGCCGTAAAAACTGAACCGCTCGGCTCCTTCGTTTCCAATGATGAACGGAATCCCCGGTGGGGTTTGGATTGACGGCCAGGGTGCGCTGCGATACTTATTCACCATGAGTTTTCTCTCTTGGATCTGGACATCATTGCTCCGGCACCACATTGAATACTGCCGCCGCGTTGGCATGGGTCAGCCGTGAAGCGATATCATCGGGTAGTTGACTGGTCCATTGACGTGTCTTCTCTACCAGCTCGGCGTAGTTATCCCAGCGTGACAGACTGTAGGTATCAATGCCGATCATGATACGGTTCGGGAAGTTGACAAACAGGTCATACCACTCATCGCGTATTTCGCCATCCGGGGCGATACGCTCATCGCGTACCGAGAGATCGAGCGACAATGCCGGATAGCGTTGCAGGTAGTCTGCCAACAGGTCGGGATAGGGAAAGGTACCGGCATGTGCCCAGATTACCGGTTGTACAGGTGCGATGTCGTAAACCCTGTCGATGACCGCCGGGTCCGTGTGCAGCAACAGCGGCAGTTTATATTGCTCGGCCAGTTCAACGATGTGACGAAATACCGGGCTATGACGGTCTTTGGCGAAGATGTGCAATTCTCCAATACCTCGCCAACCACCAGTTACCAGTTCCGCCTCAAGACGTTCCGGCAGGCTTGTATCTTGCGGCCAGTGGGATTTGTCATCGAGGGTTCGGTAGACACCAAGCAGGGGAAGGATACGATCCGGAGCCTGCTGATAGAGTTGCTTGACGAGATGTGCGGGGGTGCTGGTGACTGCGGCCTGCTTGATTTCACTTCGTTCGAGTATCTGTATGATCTTTTGCGGGCTGTAGTACGCGGCATCTGCTGCGTTGTAGTGCATATGGGCATCAAACAACGGTTCGGCTGACAGGTAGGTGGCGATAAACAGGGCCGTGAGGCCATAGCCGACTGGTTTGATCTTACTGAGTACGACGGGCGTCAATATCAAATCGATCCTCACAGGGAAATCGTTAGAATATACTCATTTTCCATAAACTTCTGCCTAGTCTCGCAGCACTGAGCACCGTGGATTTTCAGCCTCAATCTGGCACGATATTGTATAGTCTGCTGATGACTTTATGAAAGAAAAGGATGGAGATGAAAAGACAATCAACGTTTATCGAGCTTGAAACCGGCAAAGGGATTTCGTTACACGACATCATGCCGGAACTTCAGGAGACCATCGGCCAGTCTGGGATCAAAGACGGCTTTGTCACGGTGACTTCGCAACACACCACCACGGCGATCGCGATCAATGAGCGAGAAGAGCGCCTGGTGGAGGATGTTAAAACCTTTCTGACACGGCTCATTCCACCCACTAACCGCTATCTACATAATGATATTGCTTTAAGGGATTGTCCCGAGGATGAACCGGAGAATGCCCACTCGCATCTGGCAGCCATGTTGTTGGGTAGTTCCGAAGTCATTGCGCTTGCTGCGGGCGAGTTGGTGTTGGGTCTGTATCAGTCTGTCATGCTGTATGAACTGGATGGACCTCGAAAACGTAGGATCAGTGTGCAGGTCTATGGAGAGTAGTAAAGGTTCTGTATAGATCCGCTAAACTGGATGCGTCTCACTACCTTGATGGGGCGGCTGACCAGAGTTCAACGCCTTCGCTGACACTGTTCTGGGTGGTCGTACAAATCCTGTGAGCAGGGCAAAGCGTCTCGTTTACAAGTATCACACTAAATCGATCAGCCTGCGCTCAGAAACATTGAAGACGAGAGGGAGGTTGTCACTGACCTGATCTCTGCTTCAAGCTTGCAGAACTGGATCGTCAGTCGGGTGATGCTCTTCAGCCAAAAAGATTGAGGGTGGCTGTCTCACCTGCCCGTCCGGAATCAGTATTGCTTTGCGTTAAATGATTCGATTCTCGACGATGACCAAGCTTCGTCGATGCAACCATGGTTTCATCCGTATCATTGGGGTTAACGCATCAATCGATTCTGGATAACACGGAAGCAGTCTCCCGGACTCGATACCCGATGCTTTCGATCATCATCTTATGTTGCTAGAGTGTCTGTAGCTGCATGAGTAGCTCATTACTTTTGACAGGCGCTATTTCATGAGCATTCCACGATAACTATTAGACTAGAGCCATAAGGCCAATTACCAAGCCCGTGAAGGCATTGATCATCATTGGGGAGGAACTCGAATGAAAAAATCCGGAATAGCGGCGGTAATCGCTCTGTTGTTGGGTAGTGGTTTCTTAGTGGATTTCAGAATCTCCACACAGTCGTCAATCAGTCCACCCGCCAGTGTCAGTGTCGGGCAGGTATCAACACTGATCAGTGCGTATGAGAAGTGGAAGGCGGGTCTCGATTCCACAACCGTTGATCAGCAATTGGTATTGTCATTGGGCCATTGGAAAGGCCTGTCAGAGGACTTCACCAAAGCGCATGGCAGCTTGATTCTGGATCTTGAGCAGGGGGTCGTCAGGGTCTCGGTAAGTGGACTCCCCGAAGGTCGAAACTACGATTTCTGGTTGATCGGTCGTGGATCCAACAGGCACGCGAAAGCCGATCTCGCAGGCCATGGCATCCATCTGGGAACACTCACCGAGCAGGGCGGTTCTACGCAATTGACCCGTTCTCTGCAGGGTCAGATTCCAAATGGGTTTGCCATGGAACTGGCGGTGATTACCCGGGCAGATGTGTTGCCCGAAGAGGGTGCTATGTTGTATGCATCACCCAGTCTGTTTCAGAGACTCTACTACGCAGAACAGCAAGGTTTGTTCACCGGTAAGCATGCTGAGCAGGTCAAATCCAGACCCTATGCGTTCATGATACCTAAACCCTCGTATGCCGCAGAACCTGGGCAGTCCCTTGAGACATTGTTGTCTGACTTGGTGAGTGACGGTGAGAAACTCTTTTTCGGTCTACCCCCTTTAGAAGAAGCCGCTCAATTTGCCGGGAATGGCCGCACCTGTGGGACCTGTCATCCGCCGGAGAACAACTTCACGATCGATCCTGCATTCATCGCAACCCTCCCGGTCGATGATCCGCTGTTTGTCGCAGAGTTCGATCCAAACCTGCATGAGCTGGAAAGACCGGTTTTGATGAGAGAATTTGGTCTCATTCTGGAAAACCTGGATGGTTTTGACGATCCGGCACATAAGTTTGTGATGCGCAGTGTGCCACATCTGTTTGCACTGAATACGTCGATCACCCCCTCCGCAGGTTTTTCTCATACCAGCAGCACCGGTTGGTCTGGAGATGGGGCACCATTGGATGGCCAGTTCCCGAGTCAGGATGGTTCCCTGAGGGCCTTTGCCATCGGTGCCGTGAAACAACACTTCACGAAAAGCCTGGACCGTGAAGTAGGTATTGATTTTCGTTTGCCGACATCACTCGAACTGGATGCGTTAGAAGCCTTTCAGCTCTCCCTCGGACGGGTGGAGGACCCGAATCTGTTCAGCACCTTCTTCCTGTCAGAGCCCCTGGTGCAAAACGGTCGCTTGCTGTTTCTGCAACAGGGACAGTGTATCTTCTGTCACTTCAACGCCGGTGCCAACGATATCATCTTTCGGGTCAATGGCAACCTGGACACCAACATAGAAGAGCTGGCGGACATACCGTCCAGGCAGGTCGATCCAAGCATGCCGCGGGATGGGGGTTTTGGGACCCTGCCAGACGGCCTTGGCGGCTACGGAGACGGTGGTTTCAATCCGCCACCGCTGATTGAGGCAGCCGATACGGCTCCCTTTTTTCACAACAATGCCCGTGTGACTCTCGAAGACGCGATCCGCTTCTATAACACAGAGACCTTCAACAACTCACCAGGCGCCGTTGCTCAGGGTGTCAGTATCGATCTGCAAGATCCGCAAGACGTGGAGGCCATTGGGGCTTTTCTGCGTGCTATGAATGCCCTGGAGAATATTCGCAACGCCATCGCACTGGACACACAAATCAAGAATACCGACTTGCTGAGTGTTTCACTGGATGAGGGCAGAAGGATTATGTTGATCTCCAGGGCTGATACAGAGGATGTCAGGCAGGTGCTTGAGAACGGGCCGCACGATCTCTACCCGGATGCACAGACGCACTTGAAAAAGTCTATCAAGAAACTCGATCTGGCCATCGCGGCAACGACATCCGAGGATCGGTCCTTCTACATAAAGAAGGCCATACGCCAGAGGAAAAAGGCGCGGGGGCTGATTGTCTTTGAGTAGTAATCCCCTGCGGAGAATTTGACGTACAAATTGCCGTTAACAGATCCCGCAGCAGATCGATTGCAGGAGGTATCAACTGGGCAAGCACGAATTCCACTATGTCAGCGCCGAGGATGCCGAGGCGGCCTTCTATGCTGCCTTCGCGACGTGTGATCTAACCACGATGCGTGCTGTTTGGGAGGAAAGCGATGTACTGTGCATCCATCCTGGTGCGTTACCACAGAGCGGTTACGAGGCCGTAATACGGAGCTGGGAACAGATTTTTGCAGGTGCGGATATGCCGACTGTCCAGATCAGACGCTTACATCGTATCGAAGGCGATGACTTAGCCGTGCATCTGGTCGAGGAGAGGATTGCGCCGCGGTCCTCTCCTGCGGAGGGGGCTGTCGTCCTGGCAACCAATATCTATCGGCGGGGCGAGCATGGTTGGCAGCTGATCTGGCATCAGGGGAATGTTCTGCACCACGCAACCTCCCGGAGGCCGACGCTGCAATAGACCACAACAGACCGCCTGGGCAT
>JAAUXZ010170063.1_pt1 | contig 24748 bp, 37 predicted proteins | sample 7278131 | NCBI WGS metagenome assembly JAAUXZ01 (sample SAMN14350119, study PRJNA611818) | marine sediment metagenome | isolation source: surface marine sediment (3m) | place: French Polynesia: Moorea | collected 2018-08 | reverse complement strand
GTTCCCGTACGAATCTTTGACCGACCGCAATCGTCATCAGCCGTTACCCTTGCTCCGTCCGTGTATTTCGATTTCCCATATTGCCCTGCCCTCGATCACAAGCGTGAGCGGGTGAAGTCCGTCGACCTCTGTGCTTTGGAAAATCGGAATGCCACCGACCACGGCAACGCCGGAAGCAAGTAGCCCTGGAGTACTCGCAGCGCCGCTCGAGGTTTTGAAAATCTGTGCGGTGCCAGATGCCGTGACTGCCGGGATCGATACTGCGCCCGATGCCGGTTTGCGTATCTCAGCGCCGCCGCTAGCTTGAATGGCCGGGGCGATGACACTGCCAAAACCCGAACGAGTGACTTGTCCTGCGCCGTTTGCCTCGATAACCGGGATGTTCGCCGCACCTGAGCTGCTTTTGATCGCTCCGGTCTGTGCCGCGCCAGATGCCGTAATGCTCGGTATCGTCGGGGTACCTGACGCACTACGCCCGACTGTCGCAGATCCTGCCGCGACAGGGACAGCCACGGACGGCGATCCGTCAGAGCCAATCCTGACGACCAGCGCGACGCCGGCGCTTTCGATGGCGGGCAAGCTGGGTGATCCGGATGCCTGAAACGGGACGCTAGCCTCGCCAGATGCCGTCAGAGCGGGAATTGACGGCGACCCGCTCGCATTCCGTCTCAGTCCCGCTGTGCCAGCAGCCTCGACGGCTGGGATCGACGGAGTGCCGTTGGCGTTGACTATGCCCGTTACGTCCGCGTTGCCGCTCGCCTCGATAGCTGTGATCGACGGTGTTCCGCTGGCCTGCTTCCTGACAACTGCTGCGCCTGATGCTTCGACGGGCGCGAGCTCCGGATTTCCACTGCTGTCGAACACCAGCACGGCCGATCCAGCCGCGACGATTGCCGCCAGCGTCGCAGCGCCACTTGCCGACTTGATGACGGTGGCCGCACCGGACGCGGTAACTGCCGGAATGCTGGGTGTGCCGCTTGCGGTTTCCCCCGTCGATGCTTCGGAGAACGAAAGGCCGAGGCCTGTCGAGCGCAACGTGCCAGTGCCGACTGTGACGGAATACAGCTTGCCGGTCTGGGCGCTTGTCTCGATGCCTTCCGCACCGCCGAGGACAGCGGACGATGGCGGGCTTGTTGCACCGTCAACGCGTTCTGTTAGTGGCGAGGTCCAGCCCGAGGTGCCGCCACTCGAACCATTGCCCGCGCCGTAGAACACCATGCCGTTCGCAGGCACGTCGAGGTTGATGTCTGGTGTCGTCGGCGCGACAGCTACGTCATCGAAATCCGAGTCGTGCGGAATATCGTTTTGGTCGACTCCGTACCAAAGGTAGGCACGAACGGCAGACCCGGTATCGACACCGGCCCCGGCAACGGTCACTGTTCCGGTCGATGTGCCGAGCTGCGACTCGTTCATCGTCCAGAGTTCTTGGTGATTGCCAATCCCGTCCGGGTTGGTCTTCGATAATTGCAGGGTCGCGTTCTTGCCGTCGACGGTCACCTGCGATACGCCGACGTCGTCAGTCTGAATCGACTCGTCGCCAACTTGGATAATCAGTAGGCGGTCATTGTCCTGCGCGCCAACGTCTATCGACAGCGATTGGCCGGTAGAAGCTACTGCACGTTGAAAGACAATCGCCACGGTCGATCACTCACAAAAAAACCCGGTAGCCGCATTGTAGGCGGCGTACCGGGCTTTTGGAAACGACCAGCCTTAGCTGGCAGGTACGGTGATCGTCAGCGAGGTCAGGTCGACCTGATCGGTAGCGCCGATGGTCGTCGAGCTGATAATGATTTCCGTGCCACTGGTGCCGACGGTCATTTCGAGTTGCTTGGTCGAATCCCGGTCGTAGATCGATGCCTGTGCAGTCGTGCCACCGGTCGCGCTCGAATCAGAGAGCGGTACGCCCTGCAGCGTGATAACACCTGTCGCTGCTGCGCCGAACGCCGGGTTCTGCAAGTTGATCGTCGCGACTTCGACGTCGCCGCTGGTCTCGAACTGCAATGTCGCAGTACCAGCGCCCGTGTTGATTTCGTTGTCGATCGCATCAGCGAGGACATTCCGCAAGACAGTTTCGAGAATCATAGGTTGTCCTCGTTGTAGGTTCCTTTCCGGCTTGGGTCTTCGTAGACGACATTGCCATCGCCCTGGCGTCGAACTGTCGCGGTCGCCTTGACCTTGACCTGTCCCATGCGGGCCAGATTGCCGAGGCCCGCGCGTTCTTCGGGACTCATGCTAGCAATGTCCTTGCCGTCAATGGTTTTGTCTTTGCCTCGACCCATGCGCGCATTCTAGCTTGGAAGTTTGCTTCGCGCCACTGGTAGCACGTTCTCTTTCTTGAAGTACCCAGCAGCCAGCATGACCAGAGTGGTCAGGTGGGCTTCGGCACCGGGGTAAACCTGAATGCGTGAGTAGCCTTCCGGCCAAAGCAACGCGAGAAGAATCATCGCGACTCCGACGATGGCACCGGCTACACCGGCAGACGTGATCGTGCTCGAAGGTCTGTTCATGGCAGTTACCTCAGCAAAGCGCAGCCGGACCCACGTCGCCGCGGTGGTGGTCGATCTACGGGAACGTTACAGAAAATTCGCTGGGCGGATTCGGTCCCGATTGCTCGACAGTAAAATTTATGGTGTTTGACGCCTCCGACTCTTCGCCACTGGTGACGACGGTGGTCGCGTAACAGGAATAATCGCCCGGTGGCAGCGAACCGTCCGGACTTCGCCATGTACTAGTCGCACCACTGTTTTCGACGGTGCCGAGCAAGGCCCCGTTGCAGTAGATTCTGTATTCCGCGATTTCACTGTCTTGTAACGGCGATCCGTCTACGTACTCGGTCGGTGGAGTCCAGTTGAACTCTTTGTGCTGCCACGCGAACACAAGCGGCGCGATCAGCAGCAAGGCGATGACCAGTTGTATTCGTCTCATGTCCGTCCCTCGGTTGGTAGCGGGAGCAACGCGCCCCCGCTTCATGCCGGAGGTGGGCCCCACACTTGGCGGCGGCACGTCGCTCCACGCGGTGACGATAGCAAAAAAAAGCCCCGGCGTAACCGGGGCAGTCAGGGGTTGGAGTGCACGACCGAGCGATTAGTCGCGCAAAATGGCAAGCGCCTCGTCAACGTCATGTATCACAGGCACTGGTACCTTCGGGTTCTCTGCCCGAAATTTCTTCTGCCGTGGCGTGAATCGACCGCCCTGCACCTTGACCTCGAAAACGAACCACCGCTCGCGGTCATAGCACCAGACAACAAGGTCGCCCGGTTCGTCGATGCGCTCGACGTAGTAACCCTCGTCCTGCAATCCCTTGACGATTTCGGGCTCGTTCTCGTCGCGCTTCGCGTCACGGCGTTTGTTCTTAAGCGGCACGGCACTGATCGGCGATGGTCTGGAAAATGAGGCCGGCGTCTGCCCGCAGGAAGGTTCCGCACCAGCTCGCCTTGCGCGGCTGTATCTCGGGCGGGTCGACAATCACCAGCAAATATTTCTGCCCGGGCAATGCTTCGGACAGCAGCTTTTCGGCCTTCGCCACTGCGTCCGCGTGAAGCGGATCGGTGATCCGCACATAGTCACTTGCTCTGTCTGTCATGGTTTCCACCTCCAATGGTATTGCGTTCAAATTCGCTGACGTAGGTGTTGGTCACTGTCAGCAGGTATTCGTCGTCGCCGAACTCTTCGCGGAATGCCTTGCCGTGAAGTGCTCTGCTCGGCCCGAACGTGGCAAGCATCGCCCTGGAGTCGATGCCTTCGTCTGGTATCCCTCGGTGATGCCACGGACATTCCGGCACGGTCGCGTCGTGACCGATCCGGTAGCCCTTCAGCAGATGGTTGGTTTCGGCAGGTCGGAAGTGGCCGTGCTTGAGCCGACACGGTATGCAGCCGACCTCCCGCGTGATGATATCGAACCGGCGCCGCTGCGCCTTCGTGATGTTTTTACTTGGTCCCATTCCAGTCCGGGTCGAGTTCCACTAGCAGGTTGCGGGCCGCGATGCGGTGCATCGTCAGGGTCTGCTGCAATTCTCGCACAAGCGGATCGTCCTCGAGGTCCAGACCTTCGAGCCAGCGCCCGAATGCGAGGTCGCGCTTTATCCGCGCTTCGAGAACAGGCCGCACGCCAGCTGATATCAATTTGTCCCGTTGCTTCATTGCACCGTCTCGTTGATCCACTGCCAAGCCTGACCGCACTTGCCGCAAACAACGGTGTTGGCCCACGCGTTGTGCTCGGTCGTCCAGTCGGGATCGTTGACGCGGTGCATCTGGCTCATGTGCTTGTCGGTGACTCCAATCGAGCGAAACCATTTGCGAACCGCGTCTTCGTTGCAGCCGAGACAGCCGGGCGGTTCCTCGGGCCGATCCTGTCGAGCGAGTATCGTCATAACAATTCCCCTTGCTCTGGTTGGTACGGACCTCCAGCCCACTTCTCGGCCACATGCCAGAGGTGTTCCGGTTTCCCGTACAGTCCCTGAATTTTCGCCTCCGTCTTGTGCAGATCGCCAGCGTTGGTCAGGTTGGTCATGGCACGGCGAACCGAAGTCAGCGGCACGGTGTTCTGAAACACTCGCTTGCAGACCGCGCTCGGCGCGCACATGTAGCTCCGACCCTGCTGTATGAAAAACCGCAGGATGCGTTGCTCTTGGTTCAGCGCTGCCGCGTCAGCTTCGAGCAGGTCACGCGCTGTCAGATTGATCGTGTTGTAAAAGGCTTTCGTCATGGTCCTTAGTTTCCTCCGTGCACCAGTGGCAGAGCCGAACTGGTGGTCGTATCCATTCGCGGCAACGCGGGCATCGGACGTCCCCGTCATCGATGTGCTGTTGCACCTGAATGTCGTAAGGCTCGATCACGTCGAGCCCATTCCTGCCCGGTAATTCGCGTTGATCGCCTGCCAGCCCTTGAACTTCATTTCGGCGGCTGACCGCAAACTGGTGAGCAGCGTTTCGTGGTAGATGGCTTCCTCCAGCTCTCTGAGCATTTTCTGGTACGGCTTCGAGGTCTTCGCGATCCGTGCTTTGTCTGTCGCAGATCCTGCCGACTGTTTCTGTTCCTCGATGGCCTGCACGACTGACAGATGCTTTTCGAGAAACTTGCGTCGAGCGATCCAAGCCGCGTGTGCCTCTGCCGTTTCCTCCAGATAGAAAACGCACCGCTCGGCATTGTTCGCGTCAGCCATCGTGCGGTGCTTCCCGGCGTCCACGTCTGTCCACTTCTCCGGGTACGTGTAGTTCACGCCCTGGAGTGGTTGTCCCTTCTCGTCAGTCGGCATCAGGCAGCTCCAGCAATCGGTTGATGAAAATGAGTGCTTGGTCGACTCGATCACAAGCCGCGCGAACTCGCTTGGCCTCGGTCGTGTTTTTCCTGACAAGGCGGGCGCAATTCGGTGCTGTCGGCACTCGATCCCAGCAGACCTCGTTTGCCACCTCGCACAGGTCATGGTAAATCGGCGTGAGCTCGCGCTTAGCTTTCTGTAGTGCTCTTTTCTCTCTCGCGTTCATGAGTCCTCCATGTAGAAACGGGGCGGCCGCAGCCGCCCCTGTCGGTTACAGCAATTCCGGCTGATCCTTGTCCGGCTCCATGTCGCCCAGCCCTTCCATGAATTGGTCCGGATCGGCGAACACCAGCACCACGTCCTGCGTAGCGCGATCGGCAAGCTCGTGCCTCATGTCGCTGCCGGGGGGCATGGTGATGATCGCGCGCACTCCGTCCTTGAAGGTGACCGAGAACAGGTTGCAAATTACGCCCTTGTGACCTTGTGCGGCCATCGTCAAAGCGGCTTCCTTCACGTTGCGTCGGATCGAATCCGAAATGCGGGCGATGACGATTGTCTGCTCTGCCTCGCTGGTCTTCGACCATGGTTGTTGCAGATCGCGCAGTTCGTCGATCAGTTTCTCGCAAAGCTGTGAAGCGAGACGGTCTGTCGCAAACTCGACATTGGCATCGCGGGCTTTCTTCCGCTGTGCCTTTGTCGGTGCCTTCTTCCGTGGGGTCTTCTTCGCGACTTTCTTGCTCGCTTTCTTCTTTGCAGATTTCTTCGTGGCCATGTTTCCACCTCCGTGGGTCTAGGGAAGCTGCAAGTGGCCGGTCCACCATGCCACCAGCAGCAAGAATCCGACCATCAGGCCGGGAATGATGATGTAGCCGAACAGGTCGACGCAGACCTCGCATTCCTCGCACTGTTCGTAGAGTTCTTTGATTCGTTTCCAGAGCATCGCTCACCTCGCAAACGGGAGTTTGTTTTTAGGTTGGTTAGGAAGTCCCGAGGCACAGCGAGACCCGCCGACAGTGGTGTCGACTTGTCTCGCTGAAACAGGCTGGCCCGGAGCCGTCCGTCGTCTTTGCGCCCTGTCGTTTTCGCTCCTAGCTCGGGTAGCTCGACAGGGTTCGACCCAGCCCCGAACTGATACTGCGGGCAGGGACGTACGCTCGACCGATGCTGCCAGCAGGTCGGGCCTTGTAACGGAGTGGTGTTGTCGGCAGAATTGGCTTGCCGAGAGCAGTTGCGGTCTCCGTATCAGACCCAACACCGCCCCGGCCTCCTGCAAGAGGCCGGGGCGACTTCCCCGGAATCTACCCGAAAGGATCACCAGCGGCAAACGCGACACGCTGTCAGCCGCTCTCAGAGCCGCTCTGTGCGTCGCTGGCGTGATCCGATCCCGTCACAGGGGCGGGCGGCCAAGGCTCTTTCAGGCGGCGTTTGCCAGCCCATGTGACGACAATCCGGCCATTTCGCCGGGTGTCAGCCAATCCTCGCTTGCACAGCGACCTGATCGTGGCCAATGCGAGGTCGGTGTACCAGAGCTTAATGCCCTGGCGTCCCGTGGCCGCGATCTTTTCCAGCACCTCAAGCTGGTTGTGGGTCATCCATCTGTTTTCCGTTTTCTTGCTCATGTCACCTCCGTCAGTCAAAGAAGCTCGGTATGCCCGAGTTGGATTGCTTGACACTCGGTCGAGTGCCCGCGTTGAAGTGTTCGAGGAATCGGCGAAGCTCCGCGTACAGGTAGGCCATGTAGGTCTTGTCTGCGACAACGTCGACGATGTGAAGCCTCGATGCCTCGTCCTCCCATTCGGGGCAGAACGAGACGTAGTGCGCCCGCTCCCAGCCGGTACACATCATGTGCGCGTAGACCTGTGCCTTGTCCTCGGGCAGCAGACCGCGCTTGATCGCGTAGTAATGCTTTTGGGCGTCCGTCCGGACCTTCCCCTCGCCGACCGACTCAAGCGAGCATTCGAGCCAGTCAGGTGACGAGCCGAAGTGCTGCACCGAGTCGTGTTCGACAAAGCCGGGCAGGTCCATGTCGGGTTCGCGATTGTGCTCGTGCTGAAACAGCAGCTCGAACCGAGCGCGTAGCCAGTCCTCGCGTTCCCTGCCGAGCTTGATCGCTGCCGGGGTCCGTTCGTTGAACTGATCGAGGTAGCGAAGGATGTGCTCGTCGGGGTCTTCGAGTTCAGCTTCCATCAGGTCGAGCAACTTCGTCTGAGCTTCGAGCGTCCCATGCGCCACGGTGTGCAACCGGGTACTCGTCACCTTGCCGAGCCTCATGCGAAACCAATCCTCGCTTCGTTGTGGAATGTAGAGTCTGGTCATATCCGCTCCTGCATGTACTTGAGCTGCGTCTCTCGATATGCCGGGTCGGTCTCTGCGACTTCGACATTGCCGGCCACCATGTTTTGGTATTCGGCTTCGAGTTCCGGTGTGTCGAGAACTTCGGCACGGGGCTTCACTTGCAGGTCGACGATCCGCTCGCCCTCGAACTCGAGGTTGACGAAATCGTCTTGATGCCAGCCGCCGACTTCCTTGCCGTGCGACAGGATCACGCAGTATGCATCCTGCACGATTAGCACCGGCAGCTTGAAGCTCCACGTCACAAGCTGTCGGTAGGTCTTCTTGTGATGCTTGAAGCCTGACCGAACATTGCATTGCAGAATCTCCATCGTCCCGCCCGTCCGCGTGGTCATCTTGGTAAACCAGATAACCATGTGCGTCTTGCTTGGACGGTCGTTGTAGGCGAGCAGCCCTTCGCGCCATGCACAAGTGAACACTTGGCAGGCTTCCGGGCGTTTCTCGTAGATCGAGCAGCCACCACCGCACAGAAAATTGCACGGTACGTCGCTCGGTTTGGCGAGTGCTTCGACTTCGAGCGTGATACAGCACTCTCGGCAATCTCCGCATTTTCGTTTCGGGTTCACGGTTCCACCTCCGTCCGTAGTTAATCGAGCACGACCAGTGAGCAATCGCCATCGATGCACACTGTCGCGACAATAGGCAGGTCTGCCCGGATCAGAGCAAGGTATTCCTCCGAAGTCAGCCCGGATTGATGCTCTGCGATTTCCTCCGGGGTCATGTTCGCGTACATGTCGCGCCAGTACTCTTCGGTGAACTGGGCACAGCCACCGAGCAAGGCGATCAGACAGGCAAGCGCCAGTCCGTAGCAGATTGCTCTGCCGATTTGCCAATAGATTGCTTTCATGTTTCCTCCATGTTGGTCGCCCTGGAGTCGGTTAGACCGGACTCACGAGGCCGACTGCTTCGTCGTACTTGTCGTACGGGATCATTGCCAGTGACGCCGCGCCGAATGCTCTGGCGACGGTATCGGTGTTGACGCTGTGCTCGGCGCACAGGTCGGTGAGTGACGAAACCTGCGACTGCGTCAGGACTCGGGTTGCCTCGCCCTCGAAAACAACCGGCTCCAAGTCGTCGAGGATTCGCTGAGCATGAGCCAGATGCCCTCCACTGTCCTGTGGCCAGTGCTTCCATGCGCGACGTATTACCGCCTTTTTCTGCATCTCGCCTTTGAACTTAGACCGCCACACGGCACCGCCCGCAGCATTGCGCTTCGATGCGGCCGCTTCGACTGCGTCGAGCTGATCGCGGTCCATGACCTCGACGTGCCTGTTGCCATCGGCAAACGTGGCGATGCAGTACGCGTGAGTGACCTCGCCGCGATCCTTCCTCGCTTCCTCGTGGACGATGTAACGGCCTTTCTCGCCGGTCCCTACGCGGAACGTAGGGTCGCCCTCGCAAACGAGCGCCGCCTGTATCGCTTTGACAACTCCGGTTCGGTAGGCCAGTTGTTCAAGGCCGCGGTAGCCGATCACCAGCTGCGCCTTGTCCGCGTACGGGATCAGGTAAAGCTGTGCCTGCGTAGGCGAAAGCGACAGGCCGCTGTAAGCGACGTCGAGCATTGCGTTGTGGATCGATAGGGGTGTGCAGCGCCGGAGCTTCTCCGAGCCTTGAATGATCTGCAAGGCGAACGATCGCTGTGCGCTGAACTTGATGTCCTTGTTCGAGCGATTGCCGCTGAAACGAGAAATCAGCGAACGGTCGCTGAGTTGGTCTCGGTACTCTGTCATTGGGTAGGTTTGCAATTTCTATCCTCCGTGTCTGCGCCTCCGGTCTTCGTCGATTTCCTCTCGGTTAATCAGGTACTGCCGGTCAGCGTCGAAAAGGAGCCGTGCGCCCTGCGTGGTGTTGTAGTCGGCGAACTCGATCACGATGCGTCCCTTTGTCTTGGCATCCGTGATGACGATTTTCTCGCCGGGTTTACGTGTGAGTGTGAGCATGGTTCCTCCGTTGGTTAAAAAAAGGGGCGGACCGAAGCCCGCCCCCGTCCTGGCACTTATGCCGCGACTTCGACCGGCACCGCTTCGGCAATTCGCCTCCACTGCGCCGTGTTGAGGTCGATCAGCTTGGCGCCGATTTCCTCCAGCTCGCAAGCTCGGTCGTAATCCTCGACCTCGTTCGCGATCTTGGTCACCGCATTGACTGCGCCCCACTGCGTGTAATTCCGATCCCGTATCAGGTTTTCGAGCGCGGATTCGGATTCACGTTCGGTGAGTCCGACTTCCTTGCCGAGCACCTGTATCGCCGGTACCGGATTCTCGATGGTCGTCCCGGTGTTGATCGACCGGAGCTTGTCGCCCATCAGCTGCGAGAACTCAGGGTTAGCAATCGCGGCCATCACATCAGTGAGCTGCGACATGATGGCTTGGTCTTCCAGCTTCTTGCTGCGGTCCGACATGATTTCGAAGTCGACGCCCTCGATCAGCTTGCCGCCGAGGTGTGGGCGCTTGAACTCGAATGCGTCGGTCTTCCCGAACACGCAACCGTTGTAGCAAAAGCCCCGGTAGAAGAAGCCGCGAGCATAAAGACTGCCGCTGCCAATCTCGGAGTTGCCGATCACGAAGCCGGGCCGAACCGTGTCGCGTCCACCGTTAATCTCGCCGATGTCCTGCTTCAGCTTGTCATCGGTGAACAGCACCTTGAGGTACATGCGACTGTCGGTCACGTTCGAACTGAGCAAGGCCGTCTCGTACTCGCCCTCGACAATCGGAGGCAGGCATTGCGCCAGCACCTCGTCGTTATCGAGTCTGCGGTAGCGATCCGACAGGAAGGCTCGAAGTCTGTTGTCCATCGTGCGGAGCAACCGGGTTCCCGGCTCGCGCTCGAACAACTTGTTTACGTTGTCGATCACGATATCGCGATGGTCGTCCAGCATCCGGTGGTAGAACTTCCACGGAATCTGTAACCGACCGGCGATCTGCTTGTGGGCGTGCTCGGTGATTTGCAGACGTTCAAGCTCTGCTCCCTCCTGCCCCTTTCGCAGAACAACAGCCATGCCATTATCGAAATCCGGCATCGGCACGACGCGAATGTCGTCTTGCGTCGATGCGACGTAATCCTTCTTGGCGTTGGCCTGTCGCTGTACTTCCGTAAGCAGGTCTTGCAGATTTTTACCTTGTTGCATTTTCATTCCTCCATGTTCGATGCCGAAATTGACACCAGTCAGGGCACCCGCAGATGCCCTGTAGCTGTCAACTCCCGTCGCCCTGGAGTCCCGCGTACTGCCGTTCGACTTCGTCCATGTCGAAGTCGCACATCGCGAGACGGTGAAAGGCCACGTTGTGATCGTCGATGGTGCAGGACAGCCAGAGTTCCTTCGCACGAGTCGTGCTGATTTCGGTCTGTCGTCCGTCCTGATTCATCGTGATCGTTCGAGTGCCGTGGTCGTAGGTGACTGTCAGCATTTGTCGCGCTCCGCGTGGCACACCGCCGATTCGAGCGACTTGATCGCATCGGTCAGGTGATCGTGAATGGTCATCAGTTGACCGGCAGAGAAGGTCGCAGCAAACAGCAACGGGTGATCCCGCAATTCCTGTATGCCCTTCCGGACCTGCCTCGCATCGCGAACGAAGTCGGCCCGGTCGAGCACTTCCTGCTGCTCCGGGGTGCGTTTCTCGATTGATGTTACGTTCGACACGGTTCCACCTCCTGTCGTGGTTACTTGAACAGCCTGCGAATGGTCCGCAGGTCCGAGCGGGTCGTAGGTTTGCAAACCCGAGACTGCATCGCCCGCTGGCAGCAGTCGTCGAGGTATTCGACCTTGAACAGCCGAATCGAAATCGGGTCAGCGACAGGGTGCTCGCCATCCCCGAATGCGTTGACCGCGTGACAGAGCAAATCGATCTGTTCGTCGGTCAGGTTGATTCCAGAATCAAGCAGGGTCATGCAGGTATCCTCCCGTTCAGTGAATCCGCAACACGTCGAACCGGAACCGGCGACGGTTTGTTGAGATTGCGAAAAGCCGCGTCGAAGAAAGCCGCCGAGATTTCGCTGTTGGCGGTCAGCTCGTACAGGTACGGGCGTTTCCCTTTCTTGACGAACGGCATGGGCTCGAAGCCGAGTTCCATCGCTTCGGTGATTTCGACCTTCGGTGGTGTCCACTTGTAACGGCGAACGAGGCCGCGTGCGACGAGGTCTTCGAGAGCTTGGTTGCCGCCATCCTTTCGGTTGACGTAATGGTTGATCGCCGAGACTGTGGCCGGCGCGATGTGGTGGAGTGCGATCAGCACTCGGATTTCGGAAATGGTGATTGGGTTCTGCATCCTGTTTTCCTCCATGTGTTCCCGGCGCCCCCGCCGGGGGCTTCTATTCTCTCACAGCGAGAGCAGGCAATCATGCAATCGCCCTGGAGTGGACTGCCTACAGCCCACGGATACCGGGGGGTCTAGCTGCCGTCAGAATTATTTTCGACAGAGTTCACGATTTGCCCGTCATACCAGAGCCAGAAGTCGTGGATCTGGCCATTGCACTGATCGAGCAATTGCAGCAGGTAGATGCTGTATCCGATCAGGTCTTGCCACTCGCCGCCGACAGGGAATGCGTCGGCACGCGGGCAACGTGGCAACCGATTACGGCTGATCGGTAGGTATGTCTCTGTTGTTGATTCCAGCAACTCGTGTTCGGTTATACGCGGACGCTCGGTCGCGCAACCCTGTAGCAAGCTGCAAAGGCACAGGCTCAGAAGCACACCAGTAATCGTCGTCACTGATCGATGCCGTGTCGAGGTTGATGTTTTCGATTTCCCGAGCATGTGATTCCTCCATGTAGGCTATTCGTTGCTCGATGGCTTCGTCGGCACGTATCTCGGCTCTCTGCCGTGCCTGTCGTTCCATGTCTCGTTCGATTTCGATTTCGCGAAGCCGGTCGGTAACAATCTCGTTCTCCGCAAGCGCGCTTTCCAGAGCTGCGTTGTCGCACTCCAAAACCTGCTTTGCATTTTCCTCCCATGCCCGTTTGAGCATGAAGCCGGTCACGGCGTTGGAAACAAAAAGGGCCAGCACCGTGTAAACGAGTACTGGCCCTGCAACCTTGTTGGCGATAAAGCCGATCACGCGTGAGCGACTCCGCTCTGGTTAATGCCGAGCTTGAGGTTCGTCGCAGAAGTGGCGACGCCGATCACCGTCACGAAGTTGCCTGTGCCGGGGTCGGCCTCCGGCGCGATGCCACCGGCACCGGCACCGACCACGTACACCTGTCCCGCCGACAGGATCGAGCCCATGTTGACCTCGCCGCCTGTGGCGTACTCGACCGGCTGGTTCGCAGCAGCGTCGTTGAGAGCGACACCGCGGCAAGCGGCCTCGACTGCGGTCTGGTCATTCTCGCAAAGGTCGATCTCGCCTGACGAGTCAACGTACACGGAATCACCAGCGGTAATGGCAACGGCGGCGATGCCTCGCCTCGTCACCGTAGATCCTGTTGGCTGCACGTTCGCAGCGACGACTACTAAATCGGCCATGTCTGTCCCCTACACAAGTCCAGTAACGTATTCGGTCCGACCGTCCACCCGTCGAGCGGTCAATCGTGCTCGCCGGTCTCTCTGCGGATCATAGCTGACGTGAACCCATGAGCCAAACTCGTGAATGAGCTGGTCGTAGGGCAGGCCGAGGTCGTGAATGCGCTCGGCGACTTCCAGCGGCGTCATGCCGGGGATGCGAATGTCGGCAGCGTTGCCCGTCATGTGCTGCGAGGTAGGCGACCCGCCGATTCGCATGTTCAGTTCTAGGCAACGGTATCCGCTGTTGATGACGACCGGCACACCAACCGCTGTGCGAAGGGGCTGCAAAATGTGATCGACAAGCGCCTGCAGATTGTTCACAGCGGCGAGGGTCGGCGTGTTATCGATATCGTGCCGGATGGCAGTTTGCGAGGCGGTGAGTTCGTCGGTGGTGAAGTTCGTCGACAGTCTCATGTGGGTGTCTTCCCGATCAGAATTTTGAGCCCTTCCCAAAGCGCAATCGTGAGACCTGTAACCAAAGCCAGCACAATGCTGCGCCAAGTCCAATTTCCGGCCGAGTCGAACGCGGCCTTGTGCCGCCTCGTCCAGCGAAAGAGGTCTCTGTTGTCGTCCTGTTCATCGGGTCGGAGTCCATGGTGCGCAAGTTCCTCTCGGACGATTCTTCGCACTTCCTCTCTTTCGGATTCTTGCATGTTACTGACTCGATCCCCGGTGACAAGACGGTGTCCGGGTTTGGGATTTCTTTCCCGTCTTCAGTCAGTGATTGTATCGCCCTGACCACCGCCTGTCTCACTGTCTTTGTCGTCGTCCTGCGACGATCCGGTCTGCACTGGCTGAAATTGCAGTCGAACCGATCCGGCCAGAATTGCCCGCATCAGTCCCTTGAGTGCCGCGATATCTTCGATGTGTTTGCCGGGGATCGGCATAACGTCTTTTTGATCGAAGTATTCGAGTCCTGCGTTCAATGCAGGCTGAATGTCTTGCTCAGTAATTTGCATGGTCCACCTCTCTGTCTGGTTCTCGATCAGTCTAGCACAGGCAATCGCCCTGGAGTCGGCTACGGCGGCAGGCCGACAATCGCTTCAAGGTTGTACTGCCCGTCATCGATGATTGAGCCACCGTCATAGCGAATCTCGCAGCGCACTGCCCGGAACTGAGAGCTGTCGTTGTTCGAATTTTCCAATCGCCATTCGCGATTTACGTCGAGACTGAGCCACGTATTGGTCGAATCGCCGAGTATGAGCGCGATGCCTAGCAACGGCACGCACCGGATTTCGTAGTTGCCGTCATCAGCGGTGCTGGGGATTATCCAATCAGTCGTGCCGTCGATGACGGTGTAAAGGAAGCCCTCTCGCTTGCGTACGTCGCTGTTCGATGCGGCCCGGAACTGCACGCCTGCACGAGCGGTATTCCCATTGCTCACAGAGTGAGTGATCGATTCGCCACTAACGGTGACCGTGCCAGATGCTCCGCTCGGCGGCGCGATTGCACTCATGCCCAACGGCAGCATTAGCTCAATGCCTCGGTGTAGGTTCCATCGATGTTGGTCCCGCCATCCCGCGTCCGCAGGTAAATCAAGAAGCGACCGTTGGCCGTGGCAAGGTCAGGTGCCGTACCTCCCGGCCAGTTGACGGCAGCAGGCCACGCGATGGTTCGAGGCGTTGCCCCTTGCGTGACTAGGATTTCCAGCACACCGGTCTTGCCAGACGCCGGCCAGTTCGAAATGGTGAGCGTCGTGATGTTGGTGCTTGACAGCGCCAGCAAAACGGACTGGCCAAGCTGGTAATTGATCGTCGTCGATGCCGCGATGGTCGGTGACTGGTCCTCGAGGCTGTAGTCGATCAGCTCGGCCCGCTCGATCTGGTTGTCGAGCATGTTAAGCAGATGATCGAACTGCACCTCTGCACCGCCAGCGGTCGTGCAAACGATGTTCGTGCCATCCGGCTCAATGCGCCATTCGTCGCCCGACGACTCGTGCTCGATCCTGACACCGTTGCCCAGCGAGTTCGGTTGCAGGCGAATGTCACCGCCGAGCGCTCCCTGTCTTGCGCTGATCGTGACGGTGGCGTTTTGAAGCCCGCCCGCAATCAGGTCAAGGTCGCCCTCGGAATCGACGGTCATGTACGCACCGCCACTGGTGAACTTGCCTATGCGACCAAAGTTGGTCCCGATGTTGTTTTCCCAGTTGATCCAGTGCGTGCCGTTCGAATCATTCGCCGTGTTAATCAGGCGAATGACCTCGCCGTTGCCATCGAAGTCCACTTGCGCTTGGAAATTCCACGCGCCCGTTACGTTTTCGTCGGCGGTGATATCCGCGCCAGCGGTCAGGTCGGATGTGCCGGTCGACGTGCGATAGAAAACACCGGCAGACGTGGCCCACATTTGCCCGGTGCTCGGACTTCCCGGCCCGGAGCCCATCGGTTCCATGTAGATGTGAGCAAAGCCATTTGAGCGATTCGACGTGCCGATTTGCAGCGTCCCGTTGCCATCGATGATTAACGTCTCGGTCTCGTTAATGTCGCCGATGATGATGCTGTTCGCTGGTAGCTGTATGTCTTCCTGAAACTCGAAGTGCCTCGCACCCGTGTTGCTGGAATCGATCCGGAAGGTGAATACGTGGCTGGTCGCGTCGGTCTCGTCCTGCTGGTAAATGAACGTGCCGTTGCCATCCTGCACGACAATCCGAACGCGCTCGGTCGCATTGCGGCCCATGTTGAAGGTCGCGTCGGAGCCGCCTGTGTACAGCTCGTATTCGTCGGTGCCATCGTCATATCGGAATATGCGGCCACTGCCCACGTAGAACGCGAGGTTTGGCACACCGGTAGAAGCCGAAGCGTGCAGGCCGAACTCGTTAACCTCGTCCGACAGGAAAAAACGAGCGCGCCGATTGTTGGTGCCCTCGAAAACGGCCAGGCTGAACTCGATGTTGTCGACGTCCGTGTTGGACTGCAGATGCACGTAGCGATCGGCAGCACCAGACCACGGGCCATTGGTCAGTTGCAGAGGCGAGCCGCCTGTCTCGCTAACGTTGAGCGTGGTAAGTACGGTCGTGACCGTGTTGTCGATTTCAATTCTGTTAACCGAATCGGTTTGCAGAATGACCTCGCCCGTCGCGTTGACCGTTGCGTCGCCATCGAAGGCGACGAGGTCCGCGGTTGATCCCTGAAACGATGCAGGCTGCCATGCCGTGAGTGACCAGTTGTACGAGCCGAATCGCGACACGCCACCGTTTACGTCGATGAAGCCGATTGTCTCGTTGATGCCGGTATTCGGCGCTGCGCCAGTAGCGGAAACCGAGCCGGTGATTCGCACGTCATCGAGGAAGTCGAACCGCAGGTTGGTATCGATGGTGACGGACGCGGCTGTGGTCGCGCCCGGATTGACTCGGAAAGACGTACCGAGATTGTCGTCCGTGTTGATAAACAGCTCGCCGCCATCGCGCAGGCGCAATCCGGTGAAGTCCTCGATGCGGATTTCCCCTGCCGCACCGGTCGGGTGGTCGACTATGACGTTGGTGCCATCGTGACGCTGCCGCCACATGTGCGACGCGTCACTGTCGTAGATCTGAACCGAACAGCCGCTGCGAAGCTGGAAGCTCCAAGCCTCTTGTGCCGACCACTGTACGTTTAGGCCAGTGTCGTTCAGCTGGAACTGCATGTTGCTGCCGGAATTGGCAGCGGTGAATTGGCGAATGACACCTGTCTGTTCGCCGAACCATTCGATGCGACCATCCTGTGAGTCGCCTCGCAGCGTGCTTGTTTCGCCGACTCGAATGGTGGTGGCCGCGTTCTCGTTCCGGTCAAAGTGCCACACGTCGCCCAGACAAGTGACTGTGCCGATTGCGGTACCGGCTCGGGCAACCGTTATGAAATTCTCGACAATCGAAGTCGGCGAGGCATCGCTGGCTGATCCGATTGTGAAGGCGTCGTTGGCTCCGCTGATTACCCAGTTGCCTTCGTCGGCGGTAGCGTTGTCGTCACGGACATACAGGCGAGGCGTGCTGTTCTCGATAACCGGATTGGCCGCGAAGGTCTGCACGGCGGTGAAGGTTTCCGCTACGTCCGCGTAGTCACCTGCCGTCGCGACAACGGCACCGCTGCGACCCTCGAACGTGGTCACGGCACCGCCGATCTGTATGTACGCGGCATCGCCTTCGGCGGGTGTCAGGAAGAAGCTGTCGTAATCGCCCTGGAGTGGCACTACGGCACCGGATCGACCATTAAAGCTGGTCACTCCGGCAGCGCCTGACTGCGCGACAAATTGAATGTTCCAGCTTGCCGCCTGATCGTTGCCGGGAATCGTGTCGCTCTGCTGAACGGTAACCGGAATGGTCCACCAGCCGGTGTTGTCGGTCGGCGTGCCATTCACGCTGAACAGCACAGAGCGATTCTTGATCGCGTCAGCTACGTCGATGTAGATCGCATCGCCATTGGCGAGGAATCCGAACACGGTGTCGCAATCGAATCCGTCGAGGTCATCCGCACTGACATAGATGTTGGTAACTGACGCGAGGGTCGAGTTGTTGAACCGAAAGTTGCCCGCGCCGGGGTCGCCCGAGGTGGTCGTGTTATCGAACTGGAAAGCAGGCTGTGCCATGCCTCCCGGTTTGGTCGACCAGCCGCCCTGATCGTTCAGCACGCGGCCGCTTCGCGAATCGATGATTGGCGGCACCAGACCGACACCCACAGAGCTGTCGAGCGAGTCATCGGCAAACACGCCGGGGTTGACGGTTATGTCGACAAAATCGACCAGCCACGAGTAGGTGAAAACACCGCTGTTTGGCGTGATGAAAAAGAAGCTCAGATAGCGAGGTTCGTCATCGTCCGGTTCGTTGTCGAGCACGGTGGTGTAGATCGAATCGAACCAGACGCCGCCACCTTCGCTGGTTTCGTTGTAATACTTGCCGCCCGACATGTTGTAAGAGCGACTGTTGGTTCCGTCTTCTTTGCTGGTGACGATTCGCAGATCCAGCTTAGGCCCGAACGGGTTGTTGCTGACTGATCCCTCGACTTGGTTTCGCACTCGCGCTTCGACGGTCATGCCGGGGAACGCCTCAACGTCCCATTCGTCGGGTCCGCGTCGGTCTACCTGACTTGCCGATGCGGTGGTCGGCGATTCGAGAATCGGCCCGGACTGCAATCGCAGAGCGTCGGTGCCATCGGTACCAGCGCCAATTGCATACTCGGCAACGGCACTGACGGTCGTTGCGTTGAAGGTCCAGTTCTGCGCGCCAAGCCGGATAAATGGGTCGATGACAGCAGGTGGCGTTTGAATCTGCGGGTACGCAACAGCGGTGGTCGTGGTCGTGTCCGGCTCGAACGTCGACGTGTTCCCGTCTTCGTCAACAGCTCGCACCCAGTAATAGCGATTGCGCTGTATGTTGGCTGCGTTCTCGATGTAGCGACTGTTCTTGGTCGTGGTTAGCAGAGAGGCTGCCGCCCTGGAGTTCTGATTCGCTACCCAAACCTCGATGTGATCGAAGGCGGCTTGTGCCGGGTTGTCCCAGTCGACCTCGACGCCTCCGGTGAACTCGGTCGCGGTGAGGTTGGTCGGTGGCGGTACGTCTTCGTCCTGATCCGGTTCCGGCGTGATATCGCACGGCAGGTACTGAATCCGGAAATTGATGGCCGACTGGTCGTAGCCAGAAATCGCCCACGGGAAAACCGGTGCTTGTGCTCGACCGGGTGGAGCAGGCTCGACAGGTGGCCCGCCCCAATCTCCGGAAAGCGATCGATTCTGGCTGCCTCCCGGCGTGTCGGTCAGATACGGCAGCGCGTGGTCGTGTACGACTTCCCCTGTCAGTGCGGTGAACTTGCCCGCGATATCAGGGAACGTCTGCGACGAGCCATCGAGCAGCCAGAGAAGCGCACCGGGGCAACCGGCGCCGCCCGGTCCACCGTAGATGTCGTAATCCCCGCCCTGCTCGTTGTAGAACGTGGTCGGCGATACTCCGTCCGTGCCTGACAGATTGATTTCGCCCGAGACACCGAAATCGCCGCCGCGACAGACGATGCACAGGCCGGCACCACCGTCGCCGGGATCACCACCTGTCGCGCGCTGGTAACTGCGCCCATTCAGCCCTGTTTTCTCGCCAGCCCGTGGGCCATAGGTTCCGGACCCGCCGCGCATGTCGGTCGGTATGCCGTTGATGGCTCCGTTGCCGGTATCGACCACGTTGAGCACCAGATTTGGAAACGCGTCGTAAAGGCCGGTCTGTTGATAGGCCGCGGTAACCCAAACCCAGTTTGGTATGCCTCCGTCATCCGGATAGCGGAACAGCAAGCCGTAACCGGACAGGCTGTTGCCGATGAATCCCTGCACGCCGAGTTCGTTCTGATTGTCCGCACCCCAGTAGTAGTGCTGCCCCGGATCGTAGAGGTTGTTGCCTGACGGCGTGGTGTGTCCCTCGCCTTCGCCATTTATTTCGCCATTGATCGTCAGGAAGCCGCGCACGCGGAGCTGCACGTTGCCCTCGATGTTGATTGTCGTGCCTGACGAAATGGTGAGGTCGTTGTCCCAATAGAAAATCGATCCCGCCGCGTTCATGTCGGCGGTGCCAGTCAGGGTAAACGTGCCAGCGTTGGTCGCGTTGCCCGACATAAGGCCGGGAATGGTTGACAGGCTTGCACCTTCGCTGCTGTAGAAAGCATCCGGCAGACAGGTGGTCGCGGTCACTGGCGGAATTTCGTCGGCTCTCTCCGACGAGCCAAACAGCTTGAACTTGACGCCTTTGAGCCAATCGACGGTCATGCCATGCACGACCATCGTGCGCGACAGACCGGCACCCGCCTCGGTGTAATCGCGCAGGTTGGTCAGGTTCACGCGAATGGCATCGCCGACCTCGACTTGGTTGAACAGGTGGAAGCACGACGCATCAAGTCGAAGCGGCGGGCCGGTGTACATATCCCGCAGCGAGGTCAGAAGCTGCCGAAGCACCTGTTCGGTGAATCGACTTCCCGCAAGCCCCTCGAACTGCAGCCGCTTCTCTTTGGCCTGGCCGTGTTTCGATATCGAGGCCGCGTCGACAATAATGGTCGAGCGCAGGAACCGGTCGCCGTTGTAATTCCAATCGACGCGAATGTTGTTTTGCACCGACTGCATGTCATGACGCAATGGTCCGGACGGCAGGCAGTTGGTGTCGTTGAGCTCCGAACTGTAAGGCGAGTTAGACAGCGCCGGGAGCATTCGCTTCAAGCCGAGCTGTCCATCCGCGTAGACCGGCGAGAACAGGCCGAGCAGCAGGTAAATCTCGGTCTCGATAAATCGCTTGGCATCCTGCTTCGATGGGTTCTCAAACCGCATGACAATAGCCGCGTCATCGTCCGTTGTGTCCCACAGGTCGGTGCCGATCCCGGTGAAGTCGGTAAGGCGCACGAATGACGGGTCGACGCCCGCGTGCCATCCAGACGGCAGCGTATCGCTGGTGCCCTCGAGGTCGCCGGTCAAGATCGCGTAGGCCAGCTTGACGGCAGGCAATTCGAGGTAAATGTATTCCTCGACTTTGGGCCGACGATCACTGGCAGCGGTAAGGTCGACCTCGATTGGCTCTGCTTTCGTTCCCAGCGCTCCGCGTGTCACGTTGGTGAAGCTGTTTCCAACAACGTCAGCAGTCGGGCAGCGGATGATTTCCTTTGTTTTGTCGATGCGTATGTAGATCACGTCTTGCGACGGTGCATCGGTGTAACTCGTGCCATGCACGTTGCCCTCGAAGCCAGAAACATCGAGCACCGGGATGGTGGTCGCGGTCTCGTCAATCGAGGCGGTGAGGTAGGTCAGCGCCTTCTCGAAAATCTGCTTCTTGGTTTCGCGCTGAATGTCGGCGCAGTTGATCTTGTACGTGCCTTCGCGAGTTGTTACGTCCTTGATGACCTGCGTCTGAAACAGCACAAACTCGTCGAAGTCCGGTGTCACATCTGACGAGGATCCGCTGGTCGTAAATGCTCCGGTGTTCTGTAGGTCTCGGTATCCGACAAACATGCTGACGGTGCGACCACGCAAGCCGACCGCGTTGTTCAGCAGTTCATTGCGCACAAGGTCGGTGAATGCTTCGCCGACGTCGACTAGCGAAAACGACAGCGCGCCAATCGTGGAATTGGCCCGGTCTGGGTTTAGGGTTTGACTGGTGGCAGAAACGCCCTGGAGTACGCCTTCAATGGGCGTGCCCGGTACATTCGCAATGTCGTCGTGCGACGTAAAGTGCTGCACCGTGCCATCGAAATCAATGGCCACAGAAAAGCGAAGCTCCTTCGAGCTTTGCAGGTTCTGTTGATCGAATAGGCTGGTATCAAGTCTCACGGATCACAAAGCTGTAACGGTGGTAGGTCTTCCCCTGCTCGGCAGCGGTGACCGCTGTGGAAACGAGGTAACACTGCACGATGTTGTCCGGCTCTGCCAGTGTTCCGTATCGGTCGAACTGGAAGGTCTCGCCATTCAAGGTCGAGCCGATAAATTCCTGTATGCGGGCTTCCTCCGGGCTGCGCGGCACGATCAGTTCCGTCTGGCAGTTGTAGATGCGCTCGCGTCGGTACAGGATCGATTCCACGTTGCCCGATATCGACGTGTTCTGCTTGCGAATGGCCTTCGTCTGCTGACGAAAGCTGACCAGTCGAAACTCGCGGGCCTGCTGATCGAGCAATGTCGATCCCGGCGCGAGGTCTCGAACGGCTTGGTAGTAGAAAACGCTCATCCGTTTGCCCCGGCTAGAAGTTCAGAGTTTCGACCCTGCCCGCTGACCACGATCACGTCGCGATTTTCGCTGGCCTCGCGCAACGCATCAGCCAATGCGTCGATGGCTTCCTCTGTGATGCCAAACAGATTCGGAAAGATTAGCTGCACAACGCCCTGTTCGGTCAGTGCTTCGCCACCACCGCCAAAGCCTTCGTCGCCGAGTCCACCACCGCCAGCCGATTGCGCTGCTGCCGGGATGCTGCCGAAATCACCGCCACTGCCGCCGCCACCTCCCGCGAGACCGGCGATTGTCGTTGCCGCAATAGTGGCGACTGACGCCGCGCCCGCCGCCTGAATAGCCGCCGCAGCGGGCGGGCCAGCAATCGGGCCGAGTTCCGCAAGAGCTTTGATCGCGGCTGCCTGCGTGTTGACGATGGTGCGGCCGATGGCAAGGCCCTTCTCGATCACGAATAGAGCTTTGCTGACCCTCTTGTTGCCAGCAAACAAGGTCTGCAATGCCTTGATGCCCTGTGCCGCAGCGAACTGGCGAAGCTGAATTGTTCTTTCGGCTGCGCGCTCTTCGAGCCTGCCCTGTCGTTCGAGGTCGCGTTGCAATTCGCGTGCTTCCTGAAACCGCAGGCGACGTTCTTCGCGACCACGCTCGAACAATGCCTCGCGGCGTCGGTCTTCTCGTTCGAGGATAGCGTCGAGTCTTCGTTCGCCAGCTTCCCGCTCGGCTTCTTCCTCCTGCTCCTGCAATTCAAGCTGAAACTGCAACCGCAGGGCCGCCTGTTCCTCGGCAAGCTGTCTCTCGGCTTCTAAGGTGATTTCCCGCCGACGATCTAGCTCGGCCTGAAGCTGCTCTAGTCGTTCCTCGGCAGCGACTAGATTGATTTCCGCTGCTTTGAGGTTTTCTTGTGCGGTAAACGCGGCCAGGCCAGCGGCTTCGGAACTGTTCGGCCCTGCATTCCGTAACCTTTCTGCCTGTGCGCGGGTTTCCTCGACTTCCTCGCGAAGCCGCTCGATGTTCCGCGTGCCCTCGATGATTCGTTCGTTTTGCAACTCGATCCGCACAAGCACTTCCTGCTCGGACAGTGCTCGCACGTTGGCCGTGACAAGGCCGATGCGCTCGGCAAGGAAACTGAACGCCGGCAACACCTCGTTACCGACGAACGCAACGAAGTTCGACAGTGCAACTGCCGATCCCTCAATGGCCGGTGCGAACCGGAATGCCAGAGACTGTGACAGGCCCTGCACAGCAGCTTTGGCATCGGTGATTGCATCGTTGGCCGATTCGACGCTGTCAGCTTCGACTGCCGAAATCGAAAGGCCGTACTTGTCCGCGGCCTCGGCAGCCGCGTCCAGTGCCTCTGCACCACCTTCGAGTGTGTTGATTAACGCAACGCCCTCTGCGTCAAAGAGCTTGAAGCCAAGCCTCACTCGGTTCGCCTGACCCTCGACCTGCTCGAACGCTTTGGCGAGTTCTCGGAACTGCTCGTCAGGGGTCAGTGCCGACAATTCCTGCGCCGACAGCCCGAGTTCTTCGAGTGCTTTTTTGGCCTCGCCGGTCCCGGCAGCGGCCTCTGCGATGCGTCGTGTTGCGCGCTGAATACCGAGGTCGAGCTGCTTGGTTGATACGCCGGTCTTTTCGGCAGCAAGGCGAAGTGCTGCGAGGTCTTCGGTGGCGATGCCCAGCTTCTGCGACACCTTCGCCAGATTATCGATGGTGGCGAGGCCCTGACGGGTGAGCGATTGGAGCGCAAAAACGGCGCCAGCGACACCGGCTGCCCCGGCAAACCTGCCGAAGCTCTTGTTGATCGACGCGAACGCAGACTTCGTTCGGTCTCTCGCTGTGAGGATTACTTCGGCTTCGTTTCTTCGCGCCATTTTGCGAGCACCGGATATGGCGAGTCGCCCTTGATGTGGAAGTATGCCATCCACCGGTCAAAGGTGACAGTCGGCAGCTCGCGCAAGCAGGCCGGGTCGATGACGCCAAGACGTTCCGCAAGCCAAAACTCGCAGAACAGCCGAGGGTCATTCGTTATTTTTTTTTAGCTCCTCGTCGAAGGATGAAAGGTCGCCATTCAGGGCCAGCATTATGGCCCCGATTACATCGGCAGGGGTGTTCAGCAAAGCCGACTTGTCGGCAATGGTGAAAAACGCTTTGCCGGTTTCGTCCTTTGCCTGCTTGATGATTTGGTAGACGTTCCGCTCTGCCTGCGAAGCCGCGTCCATCGTTTCGAGTTCGATTATCTCGTTGACGGTGAGCGGGTAGGCATACAAGACGGTCGGTTCGCCGTTCTCGTCAGGCCACGATGCAACGGTAATCGTCTTGCACTTGCGATTGGCCTGTGCGGTCTTGTGGATCTTGCTAAAGCGGGTCTCGATCCCGCCCTCTGCTGCGTCGGTCATGCGGCCACCTCACTGTTCGCCCTGGAGTAGTGCTACGGGACTAAATCCCGAACGACACTGCCACTCGACATCGCGTAGTTGAACGACTGCGGCAGAATTTCGTCAATCGCGCCGGAACCGGAGCGACCGGTAATCTGCACGGTCAGCGTGAAACGCGGCTGGCCGGTGGAGTTGCCCTTCGGGTAAAGCACAAGCACGCCCTCCGCACCTGCGTCCATCGCCTCCTGCACGGAGTCGGCTTCATCGTAATGAACCTCGATCGTTCCCGTTGCAGATGGCAGGCCCGACTTCGAGGTCTTGGCCGTGTCGCCCATCGCCGTGTCGTCGATCTGTTCGGCGCTTTCTTCGAGCGACCAGCTTTTCAGTTCGGTCACTGCGGAACCGCCGAAGCTAACCTCGCCGCTGTTACCTGTTGCTGTAGACATGTCGTGCCCTCGTTAGATTGCTACGTCCGGTTGCCCGGATCGCGTGCGGTAAGTGTAAAGAAATTCCATTGCGATTGCACCATGCGGTTTCGCCGCGTCCTCGGCTTCGAGCGTGACGACCGTGGTCTGAATGCCTGCGTAGATTTTCGCGAGGCCGTTCATCGTGCCGAGGTTGTCGAT
>JAAUXZ010002283.1_pt1 | contig 24805 bp, 26 predicted proteins | sample 7278131 | NCBI WGS metagenome assembly JAAUXZ01 (sample SAMN14350119, study PRJNA611818) | marine sediment metagenome | isolation source: surface marine sediment (3m) | place: French Polynesia: Moorea | collected 2018-08 | reverse complement strand
TGGCCTTTCGTAATTGTCTCGATAAAAAAAATTAGCCCAACAAAACAACCCATCGCCCTTCTTGCATTACTAATGTTATCGATTTTTTTATCGATCTATCTAACCGATCGATTGGGCGAACAGGCCTATTATTCAACATTAGCGAGAATTTCAGCACTGATTGCAGGAGGGCTTTTATATTTCATTCCTCTTAAGAAAAATACATCGTTGAGTGCATATGCTGGACTATCACTAATCCTTGCATCCTTATTCATTATCACAGATACGTCAGCTTACCCGGGGGGGCATAGCCTGCTACCCATTCTTGGCACATCACTAATCATTCTTTCCCTGAAGAATAACAGCAATACTCTTTCGCAAGCCCTTGAAATAAAAGCCGTCTCCCTGATCGGACTTTCTTCATACTCCATTTATTTATGGCACTGGCCCGTTGTCTCATTCATGTATTATTTAAATTATGATTTCAGCGCTATGAATATTGTTCTGGCTATAGCGGTTATCATGACACTTTCTGCAATCAGCTATCGATATATAGAAACGCCTTTTCGATATAAAAAATATGGCGTCAAAAAATTTGCAACTCTATTTATTTTCCTGCCATTCATTGTCTCGCTTTCCCTGTACTATCTTTCACGCACACACGATGGCTGGCCTGAGAGAATCTGGCCTGAGGCGCAGATTTACCAAGCGGCCAAAATTACATCACGAGAACAGTGCATCACTGACCAGGCAGCCGAGGATATCCATGAACCTGCCTGCATGATTGGAAATCCCAACAATGCGCCCAAGGCCTTGTTGCTCGGTGACTCTCATGCAAACCATTACTGGGGATTCCTTAACGTACTTGCGACCGATGCGGACATCACAATCAAGGCATCTTCATTTTCAGAGTGCATGGCCCTACTCGATACATTTACCGTTAGGGGTGGCAAACCCTATGAGCAATGCATGAAGGGAAATGCCCGCTTATATCAGTCTCTTGAAAAAGGCCTTAGGTTTGTGATCATTGGCCAGCGATGGATTGGATATACAACACAAGTTAAGAGCATATCCAACACACCATCAAATGATGGGAGATACGGAGACTATTTAGACCACACCATAAAGACCATCATAGATAAAGGTGCGACGCCTGTTCTTCTCGCGAACACCCCTGACAATGGAAAAGATAACTACCGCTGTTTTTTCAGGCATATAAAAGAACGCAGGCCAATGCATGCAGATGAGTGTGGAATGAAACTGGAAAATCCATTTGCTATGAATGAAAAGCTTTACACAAAACAACTATTTTCCCGTATGAAGGAAAAACATCCCCAACTGATCATACTAAGCATTAGCGACGTGATGTGCTCGGAGAATGGAGATTGTGTGACGAGTATTGACCATATACCTGTTTTTTCAGATACACATCATATTACAGACTACGCTTCAAGAAAGTTCGGGGTCAAATATCTCCGAAAATTTGGCAACCCTTTCAGGTAGATCGTGATCCTGAAAATTGTTATAGGACATCCCGGATTTTATTCAGCTCAGATTTAAAGAAATTCCAGGAAGAACTGAATTATCACTGCGTTAGCAATATCAATAAAAAAGGCCCCGACCAGCGGCACGATTATGAAAGCGAGATGTGAGGCACCATAGCGCTTGGTGACCGCAGACATGTTCGCCATGGCAGTTGGTGTTGCGCCCATAGAATACCCACCAAACCCTGCCGAGATGACCGCAGCATCATAATTACGTCCCATTACGGGAAACACAACCAGTAGAATTACCACGACTGCAAGCAGAACCTGAGCACCCAGAATCGCCATGATCGGCCCGGCCAGATCAACCAGCTCCCAAAGCTGCATGCTCATCAGCGACATGGCCAGGAAAGTACCCAGAGAGATATCCGCAACCAGAGCCATCGATGGGCTACGCGCCGGCCACCTCGTTCCGGTAATCCTGGGCAACCAGTGTGGAACAATATTGGTTAGCAAAATACCGGCAAACAGGCAGCTAACAAATAGCGGCAGCTTTACTCCCGCTTCTTCGAGGCTCTCATCCAGCACAACACCCAGAATGATAGCCACGTGGATAGCCAGTACAGCGTCGAGCAGATCCATATAATGGATGGTAACCCGCTCTTCCCCGGGCTCCACCCCGATATCCAGGGGCTCGTCCTTATCAGAACTCAGGCCGTAACGCTTAATCAGAAACCTTGCCAGCGGACCACCCATCAGGCTGGCCAGCACGAGGCCAAAGGTCGCGCAGGCGACGCCTATCTCCATGGCATTAGATATCCCAAAGTTTTCAGAAAACCTGGGGGCCCAGGCGATAGATGTACCATGCCCACCAATCAGGGACACCGTGCCACCGATAAGCCCTATTGCCTTATCCAGCCCAAACAGACTTGCCACACCGATACCGGTCAGATTCTGCAGAAACATATAGGCGATAGTGATCATTAACAGGATCGCCAACGGCTTTCCTCCAGCGAGCAGGTCCCTGAAACTGGCATTGATACCGATTGTTGTGAAGAAGTAGACCAGCAGTACATCACGGGCGCCAAGATCAAATTCAACACTGACATCAGCCACGAAATACACCAGCGTGAACAAAATCGAAAACAGCAACCCACCTGTCACCGGCTCCGGAATACTGAACTCCCTGAGGACCGGAATAGCCTTATTCAGACGTTTACCGATAAAAAGCACAACTATGCCGAGAGTCACAGCCAGAAAAGACTCGACTCGCAACATGCCATCCACTAGTTCCATGTTTTACCCCTGTGCCCACAGAAATGGCATCTATATTCTAGCTTAGACCTGGCCGACAGCTATAAGGGACAAAAAAAGGCCTCGTTGCCGAGGCCTTGAGTATGTTGCAACCTGGGGTAAAGGTTACATCGATTATTTAACCAGCTGATTACCCATTTCCAGCCATTTCTTTAGCTTGATATCAGTACGATATACCTCGGTGAATCCAAGATCACGCAATTCCTTGGCGGCCAGGGCACAGCGGCTTCCAGCCTTGCAATACAGGTACATCTTCTGATCCATATTGGTCTTGTCTGGATAGCCAACCTTCTTCCAGATCTTGAACGCGATCACACCCCTGGGGATGTTAACGGCACTCTTGATATGGCCAGCAGCATACTCGTTGGGCTCACGAACATCGATGATCCAGATATTGGGGTCTTCCATTCCGGCCTTGAACTGCTCAATAGTTACCTCGGGGGTAGCCTTCTTGGCCGCGGCCACATAGTCCTTAACGGCCTGGGGATATTTCCCTGCCAGCGCGGCGAATGGCAGTGCCAGTATCACCAGCACTAACAACAGCTGAATATATTTACGTTGTTTCATCACAGACTCCTTTAGCTCCAAAGCTATTAGTAATTATTCTCACCTGAAGCAATGCTTACCTGTTTACCTACGATGAAGGAACGCTACTAACGCCATCACATCACTTCTAGTATTTATATAATTCAAACCCATATGAAACGCATGGTTATAATTTGATGTACATCAACACTTCTGCGTTTTCCTCACTAGCGGGGGTGCATTAGGGAGCCAAGCCGCTAATCTTTAATAAGCACCGAGGAACCTAAGGTTTTTTTATGGTCTGGTTTTGATTAATCCTGACTGATGATTAGAGCATATCCATGAAACGCAGGGACTTTATCAAGCTCTCTTTAACGGCCGGCGCAACAGCTGCGGCCTCACCCTTCCTGGCAGGCGCCATCCCTTTCAGGGACTCCATTGCGGCAGATGCCCTAGGAGATACCATTGTCACCACCCCGACCGTCTGCAATATGTGTTTCTGGAAATGCGCCGGGTTTGTATATAAGAAAAACGGTATCCCCTGGAAGATCACCGGCAATGAAGCTGACCTGCATTGCCAGGGCCGTCTGTGCACGCGTGGCACTGGTGGCATTGGTGCCTATACCGACCCCGATCGACTAACTACCCCATTAATGCGTGTAGAGATTGATGGTCAGCAGAGCTTTAAGCCAGTCTCCTGGGAAGAAGCCCTGAATTACATCTCCGAACGCCTGACCCTGATTAAGGAACAGTATGGTGCCGACCGGGTTGCCATGTTCAGTCATGGGGACGGCGCATCCCATTTCCGACACCTGCTCAAGGCCTATGGAGCTGACAGTGACTCGCACCCCTCCTACGCACAGTGTCGTGGCCCCAGGGATATGGGATTTGAACTGACCTTTGGTGAAGGCGTTGGCTCACCCGACCGCACCGATATGGAAAATGCACGTTGCATCGTCCTGATCGGATCGCATATCGGCGAGAACCTGCATAACGCCCAGGTACAGACCTTCACTAAGGCGGTTGAGCGTGGCGCCACCATCATTACCGTTGATCCGCGCTTCTCGGTAGCTGCCAGCAAATCGCAGCACTGGTTACCGATCAGACCGGGAACCGACATCGCCCTGCTTCTTGCCTGGATCCACGTCCTGATCAATGAGGGTCGCTATGACCAGGAATATGTTGCACAGTACGCCACCGGTTTAGAAGAACTTCACCAGTACATACAACCCTACACACCCGAATGGGCGTATACCGAAACAGGCATTGAACCTGACACGATCAGAACAACGGCAAGGGCAATGGCCAAGGCCTCACCCGCCTGTGTGGTCCATCCCGGCAGGCACGTCACCTGGTATGGTGATGACACCCAGCGCAGCCGGGCCATAGCGATTCTGAATGCCCTGCTAGGTAGCTGGGGACGCAAGGGTGGCTTCTATATTCCTGAGAAGGTGCGCATCCCTAAATACCCAACACCGCCCTACCCGAAGGCAAAATCTTCCTGGCGTGACTTTACCCAGACCCGATATCCGCTGGCGCATCATGCTGTCACCAACACCCTCATTGATGCCTCACGCGGTGAAGATGCCCACTACAAGGGCTGGTTCATCTACGGCACCAACCTGCCCATGACTATACCGGGCATACGCGACCAGCTTCAGGAAGCGATCGATCAGCAGGAACTGGTTGTCGTGATAGACGTACAGCCTGCAGAAATCACAGGGTATGCTGACATCATTCTGCCAGAGTGCAGCTACCTGGAACGTTATGATCGATTACGTAACTCGCCCGAGCGGGTACCATCACTCGCCATACGCGCGCCGGCGCTGGAACCGCGTGGCGACAGTAAACCCGGCTGGTGGATCGCCAAGCAATTGAGCGAAAAAATGGGCCTTGGCGACTATTTCCCCTGGAGCGATTACAGTGAGGTACTTGACTGGGAGCTTCAGCAGGCCGGCAGCTCTCTCGAGGAGATGAAGACGCTGGGGCACAAACCCTATCCCCGCAAGACACCACTGTATTTTGCACCCAGGGAGCCTCGTCGTTTCAGAACCCCCAGCGGCAAGATTGAGCTTTACTCAAAGACGCTCAGCGAGCACGGCTTTGATCCCATGCCTGCCTACACCCGCCCTGATCCGGTGCCGGAAGGCTACCTGAGACTCAACTATGGACGCGTGGCCGCCCATACCTTCGGCAGAACCCAGAATAACCCCCTGCTATTTGAGCTAGCCCCTGAGAATGTCGTCTGGATAAATCCACTAATTGCCGCAGATAAACAGATCAGATCAGGCGACTATGTACGCCTGAAGAATTCGGATGGTGTCATCAGTAATGAGGTCCGTGTTCGCGTTACCGAACGTATACGCCCTGACTCGGTTTATCTGCCGCATGGATTCGGACATACCGATAAACGACTACGACTGGCCTTTGGCAAGGGGGCAGATGACTCTGCCCTGATGACAAGACCTGCCGTTGACCCGATTATGGGTGGCACGGGCATGCGTACAAACTTTGTCACCATCCTGACTGAGGACGCCTGAGATGTTGCGATACGCCATGGTCATTGATACACGCACCTGCATCGGCTGCGGTGACTGCGTGGTGGCATGCAAGACCGAAAACCATGTGCCGGCCGGACTAAACCGTGACTGGATCGTGGAGGCCACACGCGGAACCTATCCGGACCTGAGCAGTGAATACCGTTCGGAACGATGCAATCACTGTTCACATGCGACCTGTGTCTATTCCTGTCCAACGGGCGCGAGCCATTACTGGAATAACAGCAATATCACGGTTGTCGACGCATCGAAGTGCACAGGCTGCAAGGCCTGTATTGCCGCCTGTCCCTATGACGCCCGCCTGGTCATGCATCCCGGGGGCTATGTCGATAAATGCACCTTCTGTAACCACCGGGTAGCAGAAGGACTGGATCCGGCCTGCGTTTCCGCCTGCCCGACCCAGTGCATGCACTTTGGCCTGCTCAACGACCCAAGATCCATCGTGAGCCAGTTACTAAAACGAAGACAACACAAAACGCTATTGCCTGAAACTGGCAATGACCCAAATGTCTATTACCTGACCTGAGCACCGACATGATCGAAGAGATTGTCATTACTGCACGCGCCAACCCCAGGGTCGATCCCATGCTGGAAATCTGGGGCTGGGAAATCTCCATCTACCTGTTTCTGGGTGGACTCACCGCCGGCATCATGTTCTTTGGCGCGTTATTTATTATCCTGAATCGTGACGATCATGCGCGCTTCGCGACACGGCAACTGCCCCTGCTGGCACCCATCGCGCTCTCACTGGGCATGCTGATGCTGTTCCTGGATCTGGAGCGCCAGCTATGGGTCTGGCGCTTCTACACCAGCTTTCAGCCGACCTCTCCCATGTCCTGGGGCTCCTGGGTCCTGATCCTGATCTACCCCTTCAGCATCCTGCTCATCCTGACCTATGTACGCCAGGGCTACCCGTTTATTGCCCGATATATTGAACGCGCACCGTATGGCAGCTGGCTGCTTGATGCCTCCGAAGAACTGCGGCGTGAGATTGCCTGGGGCAGCGCAATTCTCGCCATCTTCCTGGGGATTTACACCGGCATACTGTTGTCTGCATTCAGTGCTCGTCCGTTCTGGAATACGGCCTTGCTCGGCCCCCTGTTCCTGGTCTCAGGTCTCTCTACAGCGGCTGCGCTCGCGGTCATTGGAGGGCGCAAGACAGGCGAATGTCATCTCTTCACAAGAATCGATATTGGCCTGATCATCCTGGAACTGATTATTATCGCCCTGCTGCTAATCAATCTTGCGACAGGCGGTGCGTTACAGCAGGCGGCCCTGGGGCATATTGTTGGTGGCGAATACACAGGAATATTCTGGATCGGGTTTATCGGTCTTGGACTTGTGCTTCCCCTGCTCATGGAAACCATTTGCCTCCGGCTCTCCACTACCGTGATGATCATCCTGCCACCCCTGTTGATTCTGATGGGCGGATACCTGTTGCGGGACATCACGGTAGAAATCGGTCAGATGACAAGCTGGACCCAATATGAACAGCAATATAATGCGGAGTTGCTCGATGAAATTCGCAAGCATTAGAGACATCATTAAACACCCTGTACGAAAAGGACGTGCTGCGGGCCTGATCAGTTTACTACTGCTCCTGGTTCCGGTTGGTACTGTTAGTGCGGAGACCATGGATGATACCCAGCTAAGAACCCTGGCTGATGCAATCACCCGGGATCAGGATTTCATCAGAAGCGACGAGCTTGCGGACTGGATTATCCAGGACAGGAAAGATTACATGCTGATCGACATTCGCAGCGAGCCGGATTACGCGGACAGCCATATCGACGGCGCCGTCAACATCCCGGTGGTAAAATTACTCACTGCCGCGCAACTGGATACCCTGCCTGCACAAAAGACGATCGTGCTGTATTCCAATGCCAGCATGCGGGCCGCTCAGGTGGCGACAGCTTTAAGACTCTCCGGGCTCAATGCATATCCACTAATCGGCGGCTATGAACACTGGGTCATGCATACACTCAACCCCGAGACCACCCCCGAAGCCAGTCCTGAGCAACCAGACGAGGCCCGACGGGCAGCCATGGCACGAGCACTTAAAAACTGCGAGATGGCGCCTGCCCCGCACAGCATGCCTGCAGTCGGATATACACCCCCCCTGGCGCCCGTGACTGAAAGCGCACCTCCTCCACCGCCTGCGTCAGGTGGCGGCGTCTTGTTAGATGAGGGCTGCTGACCTGGATGGAGCCTGCCAAGCGATGGCATAAGCTTTTCCTGTTACTGTTGTTACTGGGTCTGCTACCCTGCCTGTCTGCTAGTGAGAACAACTGTGTTAACTGTCATGATGACAAGCAACATGGGCAACAGGACTTTCACCGTATTACCTGTACGAGTTGTCATGCAGGTAATGCCACTTCTACCTCAGAAGCAGCAGCCCATTCAGAACTGATTGCCTTCCCCGGCAATCTCTCCAATGTCGACCAGACCTGCGGTCAATGCCACGCACAACAGACCCAAGGCGTACATCAGCACATCATGACGACAGCGCGAGGCATGGTGGCCACCACACGTCATGTCCTGGGAGATCCTGATAATGGCGCCACGATAAACGAGCTCGGTACCGGTCTGTCAGATAGCCTCCTTCGTAAGCTTTGCGCTGGATGCCACCTTGGCCGAGATCGTGCACAGCATAGTCACTCTACGCTGAACCGAGGGGGTGGCTGCCTGGCCTGCCACCTGGATGACTACCCCGGTTCCGGTCATGTGAAGCTCACTAAAAAGATCTCCGATGCCCGGTGTTTTGGGTGCCACTCGCGATCTGGACGAATCTCTCTCAACTATGCGGGACTGGCAGAGATTGATACCAGTGATCCGGGAGACGACAGTCAAAAGGCGCGGTTACCGGATGGACGGCTGGTTCTGATCAGGGAAAGCGATGTCCACCACCAGGCCGGAATGGCCTGCATCGACTGCCACAGTGGTAACCAACTGATGGGCACAGGCAGTCCACACACCCAGACGGATATTGACTGCATCGACTGTCACCAGGCCATGAATAAGATCTCCCGGCCAGGCATGCCAGACCATATAAAACAGTCTGATGGGACTCGAACCTTAGTTTCACGGGTCAACGGAAATCGCATTCCAATACCCACTTACCAGGCAGCCAGCCATCCCCTGGGTGAGGAACATGCCAGACTAAGCTGCGACGCCTGCCACACTCAGTGGGCTCCTCTTTGTTATGGCTGCCACGTTGAGTATGACCCTTCAGGTCAGCAGTATGATTACGTGGAAAAATCAGTAACTGAGGGCAGATGGCGCGAAAAACGCTGGCTGACCGAAAGCGCCCTGCCACCACTGGGCGTTGATGCAGAAAATCGCATCAGGCCATTTGTTCCGGGCATGATTCTGACCCTGGATCACCCAGACCTGGAACAGCCACTCTTCAGGCGCCTGTTCTCTCCCCTTGCACCGCATACCATCGGCAAGGCACGATCCTGTCAATCCTGCCATTGCGAACCCCAGGCCCTGGGACTAGGCGCGGGTCAGTTAAGCAAATCGGGTGATGGCTGGGTATTTGCTGCTGATGCACCACCTAGAATGGATGGTATCGCTGAAGATGCATGGCAACGCTGGGATCAGCCAGGCAACGGTGCATCGACACAGGTTGGGGCGAGGCCACTAAATGCCCTCGAAATCCGCAAAATACTGGAGGCAGAAATAAGCTGCCCACCCTGAACCAGGATCAGGGCTTAGTACTATAAATGGCGAGCAACTGATTAAAACGCGCCAGGAAAAACGGATCAGCCAGAACCGACTCATGCTGACTATTAAATCCATAGATCCTGCTGGCCTCGTCCTGCAGGAACTGGGGTATCTGGCTCTCCAGCCGAACCACACCATCATCACCTGAACCAGATTCGTAACTGAAAACTACGTAATAGGGGATCGTATCAGGCCAGGCCCAGGTCTTTAGGTTCTTTATATAATCACTACCTGTTGCAAGATCGCGCCAGGACGAGACCACAACAGGCGATACGCTCACCCCATGAGCAGCAGAACCCAGCCCCGTCATGGGGCTGTTAATACTCACCGCAAAAACAATGGAGGCTGAACCTTCAGTTTGGGTATATTTCATGACCATGGAACGCATGACTAGACCACCCATGCTATGGGCCACCACGGCCAACTCTCGAAACTGATAGCTGGCCTGCAACCGATTCATACTCTTGACCAGGTAATCACTGACCATATCCAGCCGTACCCCGGATGGGTAATGCAGAACCCAGGGCTGGTATCGTTCACGATCAAGTCCTTCGATCATTGCAGAGAAATCCCTGGGGCTACCTGAGGCACCGTGAATAAAGATGATGGGGATGCGTTGCGCGTCATAATCTTCTAGCTGGTACAGGCCCGGACCCTGCTGCTCAAGAAAACTAATCGGCATCCACAGACCAAGCGATGCGACTTCCCTGGAAAAACGCTGATCGTCAAGTGAGATGATCTCACCCGTATGATCATTACTGAGCCTGAACTGCACGTTGTCCTCGCTACTGGTATTAGTGAGTGCTGACTCGACTAGCAGGGCATCGACAACGTAGCGCTGATCCTTGATCAGGGTGATTAGCTCACCATTGGAGTCGCCTGTTTGCCCATAGACCACGGCAGGCTCTGAACGCTGATAGCGGCCATCGGCATCAATATCCTGAAATGCCGCAAGGAAGTAATCACCCGGTAACGGATAGAATCGGAAGGTGCCAGCACCCGGAAGGACATACTCCGCATCAAGGACGAGATCATTCCTGGCCTGCCTGAACAACAGGACATGTACCGGGGCCTGCCTACCGGTTTTGAGCTGCACCCTGCCTTCAATCATAGCTGCATCCTCAACAACCTCAGCCTGCTGTTTAATTTCAGGCAGGGAACAGGCATTTAACAGCAGCAAAAACAGGATGGTGGCAAGTGGCCTGAAACAGATCCATAGCTTCCGGACCGGCAATCCTGTCAATAAAGGCAAGGGCATCAGATGAGATCGCTATCGGGCAAAGGCATCAAAAAACTGCTTCATACCCTGTGTCAGACCTGGCTTTTCCTGATAATCATCTTCATCAACCAGCTCATACATCAGGCGATAATACTGCTGCTCAGGTATTTTCAAAGTCACAGGAAAGACACTCCCGTCGGGCAATTCCGTCCTTGCCTCAAGCGCATAGTACTTTCCATGCTCTACCGAGCCTTCCAGCTCGACCGTTCTGATATCCAGTATTTTCATATTGCCCCCATCAGATTCGACCATGGCCGCTTGCGCGACTATCAGACGTATAGTTTGTACCAGAAACACATAACAATCGCCTGAAAATTGAGTAGAACCTCAACTTTTTAATACAAACCTCTGATAATCCGACATGATTGGGTAGAATGCTTGAAATCATCAATCACCTTGTCATACTTTGACGGATGATCAATCCCTACCTTTGCTAAAGGGCAGTCATGGATATAGCAACGCTCATCGGCCTGGTGGCCGTTATTGGTGTCATAGTCGGGGCAATCTCCCTGGGCGGCGACATCCTGGTCTTCGTCAATGTACCCTCCGTTGTGGTTGTAATCGGGGGCACACTGGCCGCCACTATCATACGAGTATCACTCAAACAGTTTCTGGGATCATTCAAGATTGGCCTGAAGGCCGTCCTCCACAAGAGCACCCCTCCGGAAACTCTGATCGAAGAGGCTGTGGAACTTGCCAATATCGCCCGCAAGGACGGCATACTGGCTCTTGAAAATGCTGAGATCAGCGATCCATTCCTCGAAAAAGGCATAGGCATGTGTATCGATGGGCACCCCCCTGAGGTTGTGCAGCAGATGTTGTCAAAAGACATCAACCTGACCATCGAAAGGCACGATATCGGCGTCAATATGTTTAAGGCCATCGGTGATTACGCCCCGGCTATGGGCATGATCGGTACACTCATTGGCCTGGTTCAGATGCTGGCAAATATGTCGGATCCCAAGTCGATTGGTCCAGCCATGGCGGTCGCCCTTCTTACCACACTGTATGGTGCGATCATCGCGAATGGTTTTGCTCTACCCATATCTGAGAAACTTAAAGGGATCAGCAGAGAAGAAAGGCTATCTAAGCGCCTGATCCTGGAGTCCATCTCATCAATCCAGGCCGGCACCAACCCGCGTGTCATGGAGCAGTTATTGATGGCCTACCTGCCAGAGTCTAAGCGCGCCTCTGGTGATGAGCAGCCAGCCGAATAGGCGGTATCGTGAACGAAGAAGTTCAGGAAGAATGTCCACCAGAAGGTGCCCCAGCATGGGTCATGACCTTTGCCGACCTCATGTCACTACTGATGTGCTTCTTCGTACTGCTGCTTTCGTTTTCGGAAATGGATGTCCAGAAGTATAAGCAGATTGCCGGCTCCATGAAGTTTGCCTTTGGTATCCAGCGCACCATCAAGGCAGATGACATACCCAAGGGCACAACCGTGATCAGCCAGGAATTCAGCCCGGGTAAACCAACCCCAACAGCACTGCCCATCATCAAACAGCAGACCGCAGATGACACCAAGCGCGAATTAGAGAAAGAGAAAATCAGCAAGGATGCAGAAGAGCTTGCAGAAAAGATTAAAACTGCCCTTGGTGAGGAGATCAGCGAGGGCATGCTTGAGGTCGATACAGAGCGTGATGAAGTCATGATCCGTATCCGTGAAAAGGGATCCTTCCCCTCCGGTAGCGCTCAACTCCAGCAGAGCTTTCTACCCATACTCGATAAGATTGCCGGGGTGCTGAATACAACAGAAGGTGACATCATCGTAGCTGGACACACGGATAATATCCCGATCTCCACAACACAGTTTCCTTCCAACTGGGTACTCTCTGCTGCGCGCTCAGCCAACGTGGTTCACTATTTCAACAAGACCGATAAGGCCCTCGCTGATCGTATGCAGATTCGGGCACACTCAGATACACGACCGAAGGCTGAAAACGACACACGTGAGAATCGCGCAAAAAACCGCCGTGTAGAAATTGTCATTCGCGAAGGTGCCAGCCAGAGCATTGATATAGAAGATCCGGAAAAGATCATCGAGATTGAACAATGAGCCAGGAAAACTCAGCAGAACGCAGAAGAAGCTTCAGGGTAAACGATTGCATTGGCATTCAGATTCGCCGCTTTGATCAGCAAACCCTGGAAGAAGAAAAAGACCGTTTTGCCGAACATCGTTCGGAGATCGGCCTGGTTAATGAATTCATGCATCAACGCGATATGCATCTGCCCAGGCTGACCGCGATCCAGTCTCGCTCTCCGGATACCGCGAGTTATATCCGCTACCTTGAATCCAAGATCGATACCCTCGCCGGCCTGCTCCTGGTTCGCGATCTGAATTTGCCAAGGCACCCAACACACAAGGTCAACCTGAGCGGCACCGGGGTTCGTTTCTACCATGATGAACGCATTCCGGAAGATGAAACCATCGAAATGCAGCTACTGCTGTTCCCAAGCCATGCACTCATCCCCTGTTTTGGCACGGTCGTCTGGTCCGAACATGATCCAACTGATGAAGAACCAGGCAGACATAGTACGGCCATCGACTTTTCGCTGATCCACCCTGACGATGAAGACATCCTGATCAAGCACACGGTAACTACCCAGATGCAGGATCTCAGAAACGCACATGCCGAGGAATAATGAGTAACCCACCGGCACGCTGGGTTGACGCATTGCAGGACAGAAAGATTCCTGCCCTGCGTAACAACATAAAACGCTGCTCGGACCTTGCCGCCTCTGCAACGGCTTCCCTGACTGAAGTTTCCCATATCGTTAATCGCGATCCCGGCCTGTTAACCCTGTTCCTGAGCCATGCTAATCGCTCGCGGGTAAAAACCTCCCGCCCACTGATAAGTACGATTGAAAGTACGCTCAACCTGATGGGTATGTCAGCCATTCAGAACCTGCTTTCACAGACTGAGGCGCTTGAGGATTATCACGACGATGCTGAATTCAAACGCTTATGGCTGCGCCTGATCCTACGTAGTTATCATGCTGGCCGGCTGGCACAGATGATTGCTGAATATAATGCCGATCGCGCACCCAGCGAAGTCTACACCGCAGCCTTTCTCAGCAACATCGGGGAGTTCTGCGTCGGTGCCAGTGACCCTGAAAAATTTATCCAGCTTTCTCGAAAGCAGAAGACTCAGCCCCGGCAGAAGTCAGAGATGGATATTCTGGAAAGTCACTGTAACGATATCGGGGGTGTACTTGCCAGTCGCTGGGGCCTGCCTGAATTACTTCAGGATACCTTTAACACCACACTGAAGCTGGGCTTTCGTGTTCAGCCCTGCACCATATCGCAGCAAATGGCCTTTGAAGCTGATATGCATGGCTGGAGTGGCGATACCATGGATTACTGCTATGGGCAGCTCGGCGATATGCTGCGTTGTTCAGCTGAGAATGCCAGCAGCCAGGCGCATGCCTTTTCAGCAGAAATTGCTCGTGAATTCATTATCCCCGGCATCCCCCATGCGGCGATCCGACTGGTTCAGTTACCCGGCAAGGATCCGGAGATCCCTCAGGAAAAACATCCTGCACAGGCTGCCCAAAAAACCGCCACCGCGCCGAAGCAGAACCATGCGGCTCTGTTACAAAAGTCTCGAGCACTGCTACAGGAGGCATTGAAGAAAGGTTCAGGAAGCAACGAGCTAATCAAGTTAATCCTTGGCAACCTGATTACTGATTTTGGATTTAACCGGGCGCTGCTCATGCTGCCAGACAAGGAACGTAAGCACCTGACTATCAAGGCCTCGCCCGGATTCCCTGCGTCATCCCTGATGGGCAAGATAAAACCGAGAATAGACCGGCCAGGTCTCTTTGCGAATGCCATGCAGAAGGCGCAGATGCTGTGGATTAACGATGAACGATTCCAGAAGTTTTCTGGCACGCTACCTGAAGAGTTTATCAAGCTTACTCAATCGGCAAACTTCGTGATCATCACCTTGGGCATTAACGAGCACCCAATAGGCGTCATTGTCGCTGACAAGGGAGCCAAGCCCCTCGACAAGGCCTTGCTAGTCGAGGTGAACAAGGTTGCCGCGCTATACAGCATGGCCCTGACACAGAGCAAGAAGATCAGGCCAGCTTAATCTCTTCCAGCAGGATCGATTTACCCTTCATGACCTTGGGCTGCTGAAGACCCATTAGCTGCAGAACCGTTGGCGCAATATTACTCAGGCCTGCCCCTGTCCGGAGGCGCCAGGGTACTTCATCAATCACCATGCAGGGCACAGGATACATGGTGTGCTGAGTGTGGGGTTCACCCGTGACAGGATCGATCATCTCATCACAGTTGCCATGATCTGCAGTGAGAATCACGGAGTACTCATTTTCAACCGCTGCATCCAGCACACGTCCGACCTCGGTATCCAGGGTCTCGACTGCCTTAATGACCGCGTCACGAATCGCGGTATGGCCAACCATATCCCCATTGGCAAAGTTGGCGATAATGAAACCATACTCAGCTGAATTAAGTGCCTCGATAAGCTGATCTGCCACTTCGGCAGCACTCATTTCCGGCGCCAGGTCATAGGTTGCCACCTTGGGCGATGCCACCATGTGGCGCACCTCACCGGCAAATGGCTCTTCACGGCCACCATTCAGGAAGAAGGTGACATGGGCATATTTTTCTGTCTCAGAACAATGGAACTGTTTGTAGCCAGCCATACTGACCACCTCACCCAGGGTCGTTTTAGGGCGCTCGGGCGGGAAACCAATCGGAGACAGGAATTTAGGGTCATACTCGGTCAGACAAGTCACCGTGATAGGGGAATACTTACCCCGATCAAATCCATCAAAGTCATCCTGCCCCAGGGATTCCGCCAGCTGCCTTGGGCGATCATTACGGAAATTAAAAAAGACCAGTGAGTCATCTGGCTGTAGCGTCTCACCACCCTCGATAATCACAGGGTTTATGAACTCATCAGTCTCACCAGCCTCATAGGCTGCCTGAATACCGGCCTCGGCATTTGGTGCTGACTCACCCTTACCATGTACGATGGCATCCCAGGCCAACTGGGTTCTGTCCCAGCGATTATCCCTGTCCATGGCATAGTAACGACCACAGATGGTGGCAATATGACCATCAGCCTTTTCCAGACGTTTCTCAACGGCTGACAGATAGCTAAGCGCTGCCTTGGGCGAAGTATCACGGCCATCAGTAATCATGTGGACCACTGGCGCGACCTCATGCTTACGACATAGTTTGATCAGGGCATGTAAATGACGAACATGACTGTGAACACCGCCATCAGAGACCAAACCAAGGAGGTGCAGGGGGCGACCCGCTGCTTTTGCGGTACGTACCGCTGCCACCAGTGCCGAGTTCTCAAAGAAGCTGCCGTCACTGATCGCATCATCGATGCGGACCAGATCCTGGCGAACAACGGTACCGCTGCCAATCGTCATGTGACCAACTTCTGAGTTACCCATCTGACCATCGGGAAGCCCTACGGCTCGGCCACAGGTGTCCAGAAGAGTATGCGGGTATTTTGAGAAATATTCGTCGAGACGGGGCGTATTAGCCTCAGCCACTGCATTATTAAGCTTACTCGGATTGGTGCCAAATCCATCAAGGATCAGCAGAAGGGTATTGCGTCGGGGGGCGCTGCGCGTTTCGACCATGACAGTTCAGAGCTACTCGAATAGTTTGTTGAGCGGTTTTTTCAGGCCGGAGATTCTAACATAACTAAGGACCTGAATCTTTACAGGCTCATGACTTGCCAGGCTCAGGCTCCTCATCGTCTTCCGCAAACTCAAGTGAGTCGAGCTCCGCCTCCATTTCTTCTTCGGTCAGCGGTCGGTATTCCTCGTCCTCCTCTTCTGAGTAATCAACATGTTGCTCGCCGACCGACTCATCATCATCTGATGGCTCAGGATTCGCGGCGGTCGATGCTTCTTCAGACGTGGACTCGGCCCCTTCTTCGCCTGCTTCTTCATCTCGTTTTTCACCAATCTTGAAGAAGCGGGACAGGATAATGCCAAGCTCGTAGAGTACCCACATAGGGACTGCAAGCAATAACTGAGAAATCACATCAGGCGGCGTCAGGAACATACCGATGATGAAGGCCGCCACGATGATGTAGGGCCTGATATGCCCCAGGCGCTCAGGCGTGGTTGCGCCGACCGCAACCAGCAGAACAGTGGCCACGGGCACCTCGAAGGCAATGCCGAATGCGAGGAATAGCATGATGACGAAATCGAGATAATGTCCGATATCGGTCATGACAGAGACACCCTCGGGCGCAACGCTGGTAAAAAATCCAAACACCAGTGGGAAAACCACGAAGTAGGCGAAGGCCATACCCACGTAGAACAGCATGACACTGGACACCAGCAGAGGTGTTGCCAGACGCTTTTCGTGTTTATACAGGCCAGGAGCAATGAAGGCCCACAGCTGATACAGCAGGTAAGGGACAGTTATGACGATAGACAGCATCAGCACCAGCTTGAAGGGAATCAGGAATGGTGATGCCACTTCTATTGCAACCATTGAGCTGCCTTCAGGCAGATGGCGCATCAGGGGATCGGCAAGAAATGTGTAAATGTCGTTTGCAAAGGGGAACAGGGCAATGAATAAAATCAGTATGGCAAGGACCATACGTAATAAGCGATCGCGTAATTCAAGCAGGTGACTTACAAACGTCTGCTCCTGCCCAAGATCAGACTCATTCTGCTCTGTCATCTTTCTTACTTATCTGAGCCGGCTCGTCCTTTTCCTCAAGGGCCGCCTTTTCTTTATCAATGGCCTGAGTGAGATCTTCCTGAACCATCTCCAGGGTACCCTCAGTTTCTGCGCGCGCCTTGCTGACGAGTCCGCGTAACTCATCAAGTTCTTCGCTTTGCTTCTGCATCATATTGCGCAGTTCATCGGCCTGTAATTCCTGCTCAATATCCTTGCGTACACCGGCAACATAGTGGCGCACCTTCCCTATGAAGCTACCAGCCTTGCGCGCAAGACCGGGCAGGCGATCAGGCCCAACCACAAGCAGGGCGATCACCATGATCAGGAGTAATTCCTGAATGCCAGCGTCGAACATGAATCAGCTCAGGACTGTTTCTTTTCTTTTACTTCGCCTTCGATGACCTGACCCTGAGCACTCTGCTCTTCATTCAGCTGCTTCTGATCATCGGCTGCAGCAGTTTCCTCGCCTTCTTTCATCGACTTCTTGAAGTTCTTGATTGCGCCACCCAGGTCACCACCAATGTTTTTCAGCTTCTTGGTGCCAAACAACAGGATGACAATCGCAAGAATCAGGAGCAAAGACCAGGGGCTGATACCACCAAAACCCATAACATTAACCTCTTAAAATTAGTTCGAAGAACGACTGGCCTTCTCTTCAAGACCAGAAACGCCAAAACGTCGACCAAGTTCATCAAGCACCTGATCGGGTTCTATATTCTCGTGGGCCATTAAAACCAGACAATGAAACCACAAATCCGCCACTTCATAAACGACCTTATCGGCAACCCCATCCTTGGCTGCCATGACCGTCTCGGTAGCTTCCTCGCCAATCTTCTTCAGAATGGCATCCTGCCCCTTGGCATAAAGACTGGCGACATAGGAACTACCGGCATCTGCCTGTTTACGTTCCAGTAATACCTCATAGACAGCCTGCAGTATTTCACGGTTCCCGGACATAGTCAGTCTCTCATCTCAATGCCAGCACTAGACATACATTCCTTGGCCTCGTGAATGGCATATTCAGCAAAATGAAAGATACTTGCTGCCAGAACAGCGTCTGCGTGGCCATCCCTGACGCCTTCAACCAGGTGTTCCAGCGTACCCACACCACCCGAAGCAATCACAGGAACGCTCACTGCATCACAGATTTCGCGGGTCAGCGCCAGGTCAAAACCCTGTTTCGTGCCATCTCGGTCCATGCTCGTCAGCAGCAATTCACCCGCACCGTAATCAACCATTTTCCTGGCCCATTCAATGGCATCTATGCCGGTCGCCTTGCGGCCGCCATGGGTAAATATCTCCCACCTGGGAGGGGTCTCGCTGACCTGCTTGGCATCGATGGCAACAACGATACACTGAGAGCCAAATCGATCCGCTGCTTCCTTTACAAACTCGGGTCTGAATACGGCCGCTGTATTGATAGCCACCTTGTCAGCACCCGCATTCAGCATGCGTCGGATATCATCAAGTTCGCGGATACCGCCTCCAACAGTCAGAGGGATAAAGACCTCTTCCGCAACGGCCTCAACAACATGCACCATCGTCTCACGATCATCAGAACTTGCAGTGATATCGAGGAAGGTGATCTCGTCCGCCCCTTCACGGTCATAACGCCGGGCAACCTCTACCGGGTCACCCGCATCGCGAATCTCTACAAATTTAACGCCTTTAACGACGCGACCATTATCGACGTCGAGACAGGGGATGATACGCTTGGCCAGCCCCATCTAGATACCTATAGGGTCGGTGGTGAGCTCATCAGCAAGCTTCTGCCCCTCGGCAAAATCAAGGGTGCCCTCATATATGGCTCGACCTGTAATAGCACCTGCTATTCCTTCTTCACTGACCTCACAGAGTGCACGAATATCGTCAATATTTGTAATTCCGCCAGAGGCAATGACCGGGATTCGAATCGCCTGAGCAAGCTTGACGGTGGATTCCACATTCACTCCTTCCATCATGCCGTCACGACTGATGTCGGTGTAAATGATTGAAGCCACCCCGTCATCTTCAAAGTGCTGCGCCATATCGATGACATCATGATTGGAGAGCTTGGACCATCCATCAATCGCAACCTTCCCGTCTTTGGCATCCAGTCCAACAATGATGTGACCGGGAAACTCCAGGCAAAGATCATTCACAAAGTGAGGCGCACTGACGGCTCTGGTACCAATAATGACATACTGCACACCAGCCTCCAGGTAGGCCTGAACTGTATCTTCATCGCGGATACCGCCACCAACCTGGATGGGTACATCCGGGTATGCCTCGGCAATGGCATGGATGACCTCGGCATTAGCCGGGCGGCCGGCAAATGCGCCATCAAGATCTACAAGGTGAATCCTTCGAGCCCCAGCATCAACCCAGCGACCCGCCATGGCAACCGGATCATCCGAGAATACGGTCTCATCATCCATGCGTCCCTGTCTCAGGCGAACACATTTACCTTCTTTAAGGTCGATAGCAGGAATTAACAGCATTATCTATTCCTCGACTTTTCCTAGTGGGGTTCCCCGTTCCAACGGGTGAAGTTTCTCAGTAACTGCAATCCGGCAGCTGCGCTTTTTTCCGGGTGCGCCTGAATCGCAAAGACATTATCTCGAGCAATGACCGACGCAAATGGATGCCCATAGACCGTTTCTCCGGCCACCATTGTTTCATCTTTGGGATACACGTAATAGCTGTGTACAAAGTAAAAACGGCTACTCTGGGGAATAGATTCCCAGAGCGGATGGCGTTGTTTCTGCTGAATCTGGTTCCATCCCATATGGGGAATCTTGAGCACCTGCCCATTTTTTTCATCGACCATGTCCTTGTCGAAGGCGAGCACACGCCCCGGGTAGATACCCAGGCAATCCGTGCCACCATTCTCCTTACTGGCATCCATTAACACCTGGAGCCCCATGCAAATCCCCAGGAAAGGTTGCTGTCGTGAAACCTTGTTGATGACTTCAATGAGGTCATGATCCCTGAGTTCACGCATACAGTCGCGAGCAGCACCCTGGCCTGGAAACACGATACGATCCGCGTCGTATATCTCCTGGGCGCTAGATGTAACGATGATACGCGTACCCGCAGGAGCAACATGCTCCAGGGCCTGGGAGACCGAACGTAGATTCCCCATGCCATAATCTATTACTGCGATGGACTTCATGAACTCAAGCTTTAATCAAAGGTAAGGATCAGAGACTGCCCTTGGTTGAAGGAATGGTCCCTGCCATGCGCGCATCCGCCTCCAGCGCCATACGCATCGCACGCCCGAAGGCCTTAAACACGGTTTCGGCAATGTGGTGAGCATTCCTGCCATAAAGATTATCGACATGGAGGGTTACCAGGGCGTGATTCACAAAGCCCTGGAAAAATTCATAAAACAGCTCTGTCTCGAACTGGCCGATACTCGCCTTTGGGAAATCTACGCGATACTCAAGCCCCGGGCGCCCGGAAAAATCAATGACTACCCGTGACAGGGCCTCATCCAGCGGGACGTAGGCATGGCCGTATCGACGTATACCCTTCTTATCGCCAATAGCACTGGCTACTGCCTGACCAAGGGTGATGCCAAGGTCTTCAACCGTGTGATGGCCATCGATATGGAGATCACCCCTGGCCTTGATATCAAGGTCAATCATGCCATGACGGGCAATCTGATCCAGCATGTGCTCAAGGAAGGGCAAGCCAGTATCAAAGCTTGCCTTGCCGGTGCCATCAAGATTTACGGAGACACTGATCTGTGTCTCAAGGGTATTGCGTTCAACGCTAGCAGTTCTGTCAGCCATCGGGGGGTCACTAAATACAAAACAAGATCATAGCATGGTGCGATTATTTCACCCATCCCAGCTGGTCTGAGATCTTCACCAGCCAGGTATCCACCGCCTCCAGCAGCGGCTCGCCCTTCCCATTGAAATAATGATCTGACCCAGGGACAACAACCTGCTGACTCAGTGAATTGCCTGCCTTTTTCATCAGGGCCTGGCGCTCTGGTGCCATTTTCAGGACAGCAGGGAATTCATCCTCACCATAGATATCGAGTATTGGCACGGACATCTTTGCCAGTGGGAAGGGCTCCAGCATGGGCTGCCCAAAATCCGTTGCCCCCATGCCTATTCCAACATATGCGACCAGGTCATTATCTCCCTGGACATGCACGCGCTCCATGGCCATATGTGCCCCACAACTGTGGGCGATGAGGACAATATGCTCAGCCCCCTGCTCCTTCAGATACTTAATGCCCTGGTCAATCCTGGGTATTGCCTCCTCAAACAGGGGCACGTAATCATAATATTTAGAACCTTTTTCCAGCACTGGCATCTGCAGACTCAGGGTATTCCAGCCTCGCTCGGCAAGCCCTACACGCAGGGGATTGACGACTTCCGCCCAGTCCGGGTGATAACCGCGTCCATGAACGATCACGACGCTGCCACGTACTGGCTCTTCCATCGCCTCCGTGTAGATGCCGAGGAATTCAGTACCGTCAGCCTCCAGCCAGACAGGTTCGCCATCCAGAATCGCATCTACGATCTCGTCGGCCATGCGCTTTTCCCTGGCCAGATCCGAGGCCTGAACTGCAGTAGTAACGCCAAACAAAAGCAGCAAAAGCCCTGCCAACATGTAGGTAATCTGTTTATTCGTTGAGAAATTCATTGATCCTGCTCAATCTTTCTGCTGAAATGCCTAAGAATTATTAAAGCATATAACTATAAAACTGATGAGTGAATCGCCAAAAAGCAAGGTTATTAGCATTAAAGGGCTCAAAGTCGCCTGTGGCGAATGTAGCCTTCATGACCTGTGCCTGCCCGTCGGTATCTCCCAATCAGATATGGAGCGGCTTGAACATATAATCAAGCGCAAACGCCCCATTCAGAAAAACGATTTCCTTTTCCATAGCGGCGATGGGCTGAATTCCCTATACGCGATTCGCTCTGGCTCAGTAAAGACCTTCTCCCTGACCGATGATGGCCAGGAACAGATCCTCGGATTTCATCTTCCCGGTGAACTGCTAGGCCTTGACGCTATTCATGACCTGGTACACCACTGCAGTGGCCGCGCACTTGAGACCACCAGTATCTGCGAAGTGCCCTTCGAAGAACTGGAAGACCTGGCCAGCCAGATTCCCGGCCTGCAGCAGCAGCTGTTCCGCCTGATGAGTAAAGAACTACAGTCTGATGAAAGCTTCATGATGGTCCTGGGCAAAAAGACCTCTGAAGAACGCCTTTCTAACTTCCTGCTTAATCTCTCAATGCGCTTTAAACAACGCGGTTTTTCTGGCTCAGAGTTCAACCTGAGCATGTCGCGTAACGATATCGCCAACTATCTTGGGCTGGCCGTAGAAACCGTCAGCCGCCTGTTCACCCGATTCCAGAATGCCGGACTGATCGAGGTTAACCGGAAACTGATCACCATCACCGATATGGATGGACTCAGGGCCCTGGCAGGCGCCAAGTGCAAGAAAGACGAGCAATCTGCCTCAAACTAGTAGTGCTTACTTCACCTGCAACCAGAAGGTGACCGGACCATCATTTATTAGCTCGACCTTCATGTCCGCGCCGAACTCTCCGCCCTCAACGTTTGAATACTGTTTTCTGGCATGAGCCAGAAAATCTGCAAACATCTGACTGGCATCTTGTGGCGGCATCGCAGAAGAAAAACTGGGCCTGCGACCCTTTCTGGTATCGGCCGCCAGGGTGAACTGAGGAACCAGCAGCAACCCACCATTGATATCCTCAACACTGAGATTCATCTTGCCTTCATCGTCTTCAAACACCCGATAGCCAAGCAGGCGCTCAATCAGACGGTGCATCTGATCATGCGTATCACCTTTTTCCATGCCAACAAGGACCATCAGCCCGGATCGTATCTCGCCAACGACCTCACCCTTAACCCTGACCCTCGCCTCAGAAACCCTTTGCAACAGACCTATCATCACAAACCCTTTTTCCGATGTTCTTGCATAGTACCCCCGACGCTGCGTATCGTGCCCGCTTATGAGTAACTTGATCAAGCCGCCCAAGAGCCTGCTTCGCCAGGCCGGAAGAGCCATAGCCGATTACGAGATGATACGTGACGGCGACAGGATCCTGCTTGGCCTCTCAGGAGGTAAGGACTCGCTATCGTTACTACACCTGCTTAGACACTTTCAGCGCCACGCTCCCATACACTTTGACCTTGCCGCGATCACCATCGATCCCATGTCGGATAGCTTCGATCCTTCACCGCTGATCCCCTATATGGAGTCTCTGGGCGTTCCTTACTTCTATGAACGCGAGCCCATTATGGATATGGCCGGCACCCATATGGACAAGGACTCCTACTGTGCATTCTGCGCCAGGATGAAACGAGGCACCATGTATCGTGTCGCCAGGGAAGAGGGTTATCCCGTGCTTGCATTGGCACAGCATCTCGATGACCTGTGCGAGAGCTTTCTGATGTCAGCCTTCCATGGCGGTCGCCTGCAGACCATGAAGGCGCATTACCAGATTGACGCCGGGGACCTCAGGGTTATTCGCCCCCTGGTCTATACACGAGAACGGCAGACAGCCGAGTTTGCAAAAAGCGCCAAATTACCCGTGGTAAATGAAAGCTGCCCGGCCTGCTTTGATATGCCTACGCAGCGACAACACATGAAAGAACTGCTCCTGAATGAGGAGAAGGATTACCCCAACCTCTATAAGAGCCTGCTATCAGCCATGCGTCCTCTGATGAATGTTGGCCATCCCGGCAATCAAGAGCCAGAGAAATGAAGGGAGTTTTAATCAGCACCCTGCTCTATCTGGTCGGCCATATGCCCTTGAGGCTTAATCATGCCCTGGGTGGATTTCTTGGCTGGTTGTTGTGGCTAATTAATGGACGAGATCGCAAAACCTGCGAAACCAATCTTCGCCGCTGTTTCCCGGAAAAAGACCTGCAATGGATAGCAAGAACAACAAAGCACAGCCTGATTGAAACCGGCAAGACACTGACTGAGGCGCCAGTGCTCTGGTATGCATCCCGCGAGAAGATCCAGCATCTGCTTAAGGATGTGTCTGACATGCATGCCGTTGAAGAGGCTGTTAAGCAGGGCCGGGGGGCAATACTCTGTTCGCCGCACCTGGGATGCTGGGAAATGACCGGACTTTATGCAGCTACCCTCTACCCCATGACTAGCCTGTACCGTCCGCCGCGCATCAAGGCACTTGACGATATCCTGACCCGCTCCAGGGAAAACACTGGTGCCAGGCTTGTACCTACTACGGCGGGAGGTATAAGACAGTTG
>JAAUXZ010049665.1_pt1 | contig 24814 bp, 22 predicted proteins | sample 7278131 | NCBI WGS metagenome assembly JAAUXZ01 (sample SAMN14350119, study PRJNA611818) | marine sediment metagenome | isolation source: surface marine sediment (3m) | place: French Polynesia: Moorea | collected 2018-08 | reverse complement strand
CAATATGAATTACTTCATCCGTGGGATAATGGTTTGGGGAGAGCACCCTGTAGCTCCTTCTTGCACGTATCTCAATGGTTCCGAATCCCGCATCGGTCAGCATTTTGACGTACTGCTTTATAGGGATACTCCCACTTAAGCATTGAGCTCTTAAACGATCGTCGTTTCTAAGTGTTTCGTTCATTGGCTGATCACATACCGGATCACTCATCACAAGTCGGCCATGAGGTTTTAATACACGATACATTTCTGAGATGGCCTTCTTTAGATCTTCTTTTTTGAAAATATTGAAGAGACAATTTTGTGCGGCAACATCTATACTCTCATCTTCGATTGGCAGGTTCAGCGCATCACCTTTGAAAAGATCTACAAATTCACTCCTGAACCAATCGTTTTCTGCTTCGGCGAGTTTGAGGTTTTTCCTGGACGCTTCCAGCATTTCATCTACCACATCAACGCCTGTAACGCCACCATTTTGCCTTGAGAAGTAGGCGAATTGAAGTAATTCCATACCACCACCTACACCAACGTATAGTACCTTGGGATTGTTGACCAGGTCTTGAGCAGACACCGTACTGCCACAGCCGTAATTCATTTCCAGCATGATATTGGGAATAGCTAGTCCCGGAAATTGCCAGACAGGGTTGGTAGTGCAGCAAAGTCCCACATCTGGTGAGAGTGCAGCTTCTCTATACAAATCAGAGGTGGCTTCCAAATAACTCATAGTCTCTTTATTAATTCTCTAAATAATTTAATCATTTTGGGTTCCGTACTTGAGGCTATTTCAAGAATTTCGGCAATGTTTATTGGTTCGAGATTGTCTGGGTCACATTCATCGGTGAGTACAGACACCGCTACTATAGGTAGTCGTAAATGATTAGCAACAATTACTTCAGGTATAGTACTCATGCCAACTGCATCGGCCCCGAGTGTCTTAAGCATACGGTATTCCGCCTTTGTTTCCAATTGCGGACCTACCACAGCTACATAAACACCTTTCTGTAACGAAATTTCTTCTTCCTCCGCTATTTGTTCAATCATAGAACGCATCTGGGGATCATAAGGTTCACACATATCCACAAAGCGGTCACCAAATTCTGAAACATTCTTAAATGCCAGAGGAGAGCCCCCCTGAAGATTAATATGATCTTCAATCAACATTATATCTCCTTTGCGGTAATTTAAGTTGATCGCCCCTGCGGCGTTAGATATGAAAATCCTTTTTACACCCAGCTGATCTAATACTCGGATAGGATAGGTTATGTCGATCATATCATAACCTTCGTAAAGGTGAAATCGTCCTTGCATCACCACTACTTTTTTCCCTTCCAGATCTCCGTATATGAGTTTACCTGTGTGAAACTCTACAGTGGCCAGAGGAAAAAAGGGAATGTTGTGATAGTGAGCTACAATGGGATTTTCTATCTCATCTACAAGCTTACCCAGACCTGTACCGAGTACAATGCCTACCTCGGGCTCTTTAAATCCTTTATTAAGCAAATATTCAGTTGATTCTTTTAACTGTTTTTTTGTCATTCCTTGTCTTGTATTAGAAATCTTTCAAAGACACTGAAGTCTTTGATATCCTCATAAACATCAATATCGTTTCGAACTTCGAGCAGACTTACCTCGGCCATTTGCAACTCGGCCAAAGTCTCATCCAAGACCAGATCTGTGCTCCAGGATTTGTTTAGAAAGATTCGCTCATTCAGGCTCTTCATTCCTAAGAGGTAATAACCGCCATCTTGCGCCGGACCTATCACGTAATCATCTTCGGCAAGGTTATTATATGCCAGTTTCAGATCTTCTGTGCTCAGATCATATATATCGCTGCCGATAATTATGATATTTTTATATCCCGCGTCAAAGCCTGTCTTAAAAGCATTTTTCATTCGCTGACCAAGATCTGAGCCGTTTTGGGTGAATTTCCGGTAGATCTGGTCGTCGAAAAGGTCATCGTTTTCGGGATACTCAGAGTAAAATACCCATTTATCAACTTCAAGTTCCTTACTTATCGCAACTGTATGGTCAACAAGAAATTTGTATATATCCATTGCTGCCTGAGCGCCGACTGTTTTTGCCAACCGGGTTTTGCATTTACCGAGTACAATATTTCGCGTGAATATTATAAGTAGGCTCTTTCGATTCTTCAAATCCTCAAAAATATCTGGCTAATATACTTTATTTGCATAAGTCAGCAACCCGGACCAATACTTACTATAGACGTGAACATTTTGAGTTTCCTGACCTGTTGTGTCTACTACTTTTTGTTTATTATTCTTCCATTGGAAAATACCTCCATAAAGATTTTTCACTTCAGTATAACCGTTTCGCACAAGTTGCTCTCCTATATCTTCAGATCGAACACCAACAGAACAATAAACCACAATCTTTACATCCTTCTCAGTGGTTATCTGATTTACCTGACCTAATGAGAATGAATCATAACCTACCCAGTGAGCACCAGGGATATGGCTTACATTGAATTCTTCTTTTTCCCTGCTATCGAGAATGAGGTAGTCCTCACCCTCTGCTAATTCCTCAACAGTGATGTATGGAACACTGCCTTTATTGTATTTTTTTAACGCGCTTTCAATAGAAGTTTCAGAACAACTCAACAGCAGTAGCGTAATCAGGATCACTATTTTTCTTAAGTGTTTCATGAGGGTCCAAGCAGTTACCAAAGATATGATAATAAGAGGTGTTATGGTTCAGTTAAGAGAATCACTAAAGTTCCCAAGAAGTATTATTTTTATCCAAAATGACCATTATGGAAGGGATAAAACGATTGATTCTAATTTTTTTATCATCACTAGCACTGCTCAGTTGTGGTGGTAAGAGTAGTAAAGCCGTAGAGGAAACTTCAGCTTTCGCAGTCGATAGTGTTTTTAAGGAACCATATAGACCTCAATTTCACTACTCTCCACCTGAAATGTGGATGAATGACCCCAACGGCCTGGTGTATAATAAAGGTATTTATCATTTATTCTATCAGTATTATCCAAATGATATCGTTTGGGGACCAATGCACTGGGGTCATGCAGTAAGCCAGGATCTCGTTTTCTGGGAACACAAGCCAATAGCGCTCTTTCCAGACGAGAACGGATATATCTTTTCAGGGAGTGCCGTCTTAGATGGAAATAATACTTCGGGATTTGGAACAAGTAGCAGAGCACCGCTGGTAGCAGTATTCACATACCATGACATAAATGGTGAACGTGCAGGAACGGATACTTTTCAGACACAAGGAATAGCGTACAGTCTTGATAACGGTGAAACCTGGACAAAATATGATGGAAACCCGGTAATTGGAAATGATGGGATAAAAGACTTTCGCGATCCTAAGGTTTTCTGGCACGAAGCGACTCAAAACTGGATAATGGTTCTGGTGGCCGGCGACCATGCAAAATTCTATAGCTCCAAGGATTTGAAAGAGTGGTCTTATCTAAGCGATTTTGGCAAAGAACAAGGAGCCCACGGAGGCGTGTGGGAATGTCCCGATCTTTTTCCTATGACTGTTGAGGAGACAGGGGAGGAGAAATGGGTATTGATCATTAGCATTAATCCAGATGCGCCGAATGGTGGCAGTGGAACCCAGTACTTCGTAGGAAGTTTTGACGGCACGAAATTCTGGTCAAAACAAAAGGATGCACGCTGGCTTGATTGGGGCAGGGATAATTATGCCGGGGTTACATATAACCATGAGCCTAACGAAGATCGTATTCTCATCGGCTGGATGAGTAATTGGGATTATGCCCGTGATACCCCTACCGAAAAGTGGCGAAGCGCTATGACCGTTCCACGTAAACTAAGCCTAAGAAAAGTGGGTAATTCCTTTGATCTTTTTAACTACCCTCTGGACAACTTTGGAACCGTATTCAAGTCGGAATTTTCAGAAAATCTTGTCGTCGGAGCTCAAAAGACTCATTATTTTACGTTTGATCATTTCAATGAGTCAGAAATTAGATTTCGTTCAGCTCTTCGCGACTTTAACCTCCACTTTAAAAATGAAGTTGGCGACTCACTGATCTTGTCATTAGACAGTCAGAGAAAGGAGATCATTTTAGACAGGCGCCAGTCCGGGAAGGTAGATTTTCACGAAAAGTTTGCTCCGGGTGTACAGCGCATGCCTGTTCCAAACTTACCGGATGATCCTTTTGAAATTAGGATTTTGATGGACTGGTCTTCTATTGAGGTATTTATCAATGAAGGTCAGTACGTGATGACTTCGCAGATTTTTCCCAATGAGTTTTACAAACAACTTGAGATTAAGAATAACAATAACTCGGATCTCATTTTACTGAACTTCGAGGTTAATAGTGCGGAATCAATTTGGTAAACGGTGCTTACCGTCTGGCAATGGCGTGCATTAGGCCTCTGATCTCAGCCAGGCCCTTTAAGCGACCAATTGCAGAATATCCCGGATTTGAAGGTTTGTCCAGATCATCCAGTATCTGATGACCGTGATCAGGCCGCATCGGGATAGATTGGTTGCGTTTTGCATTGATAGCCATCAGTTTAGAAACCAATTCATACATAGGAACATCACCTTCTAAATGAGCTGCCTCGTAGAAATTCCCTTCACTGTCCCGTTGAGTACTGCGTAGATGAACGAAGTAGATGCGATCCTTGAACTTATCAACCATCTTTTCCAGATCATTGTCTGCACGTACTCCAAAGGAACCAGTACAAAAAGTAACACCGTTGGAAGGACTTAATGGATTACTCAATATGCGTTCAATATCCTCGGCCGTGCTTACTACTCTGGGCAGTCCCAGAATAGGGAAGGGGGGATCGTCGGGATGAAGAGCCATTCTTATGCCGTGCTTTTCAGCTACGGGGATAATTTCCTTTAAAAATGAAGAGAGGTTTTCAGAGAGTTCAGCACCGGTTATATCCCGATAGCTATCCAAAGCAAGGCGGAAGTCTTCCAACTTATATCCCTCTTCGGCACCCGGAAGACCGGCCAGAATAGTCTCCTTTAGTTTCTCTATTTTTAAATCGTCCAGGCTATTGTAATATCTAAAAGCCTCATCAAAGGCTTCCCTGGAGTATTCTGATTTGGCTCCGGGTCTGTCTAAAATAAAGCAATCAAAGGCAATTAGCGCTTTTTTTTCAAACCTCAATGCCTTGCCACCATCGGGCATTTCGAAGGCCAGATCGGTACGGGTCCAGTCGAGCACTGGCATAAAATTGTAGCAGATTATTGGGATTCCTGCTTCAGCCAGGTTGGCAATGGTCTTCTTATAGTTATCAATGTACCGTTCGTAATTCCCGGAGCGGATCTTAATATCTTCATGGATAGGTACGCTTTCAACCACTGACCATACCATCCCTGCTTGTTCTATAATCTCTTTCCGTTCCTGGATCGCATCTAAGGGCCAGGCAATTCCATTGGGTATATGATGCAGTGCTGTCACTACTCCGCTCGCTCCGGCTTGCGCAATATCTGCTAGACTTACCCGGTCATGCGGGCCATACCAGCGCATGGTTTCTTTAAGCCTTTTCATACTCCCGAATAAGCATTAAATCCACCGTCGACGGGAATAATTGTTCCCGTGACAAAACGGGAAGCGTCGCTACACAACCAATGTACGGCTCCGATAAGGTCTTCTGGATTACCGAATTCCTTCATGGGTGTGTTTTCAATAATTCTAAGACCTCTCTCTGTAAGGCTACCATCTTCATTAGTGAGCAAGGTCCGGTTTTGTTCTGTTAAAAAGAATCCGGGTGCAATGGCGTTTACACGTATTCCGTCGCCGTATTTCTGACAGCATTCAATTGCCAGCCATTTTGTAAGATTATCAACAGCTGCCTTGGCAGAACCATATCCCAATACTCTCGTTAAGGGTCTTTGGGCAGTCATGCTTGAGATATTGATAATACTACCTTTTTTTTCCTTGAGGAAGAGCGGTAAGAATACTTTGGTTGGAAGAAAGGTACCCAGGTAATTCAGTTCCATAACTTTCCTGAGTTCGTCCAGATCTGCGTCCATTAGATCCTGAGAAGGCTGAACTACAGCACCGGGCAGGTTCCCACCTGCTGCGTTGATAAGTACATCGAGCTTTCCGAATGCCTTTTCTACCTGTTCATAAACTTCTTTCAACTGGTCTTCCCGGGTTACATCTGCAATCAGGGGAAAAGCTTTACCGTTTTCCGCAACGATCTCTGAAACGAGCTTATTTACCTTCTCCTTGTTTCTGCCCAATATAAGTGTACGGGCACCATTACTGGCCAGTGATCTTGCCATGGTCTTACCCAGAACACCGGTTGCACCGCTCATTAGAATAATCTTAGCTCGTACTGAAAAAATATCGGACATGATCCCAGAATTCTGCTTAAAGTTCAGAGAAGCCTTTGCACAATTATTTAGTAAATTACACTTTTATAGCGCTTAAGATAGCTATTTTTTACAAGCTGAAAACCAACTCAATTTGACCTTCGGATCATTGCATTACCGCCATCAACTTCTGTTACATCTGCAAAGGCTTTTCATCAGTATTGCAATACCAATGCTATTAGTCTCGTGTTCCGAGCGTAGGGATGGCAAAATCATCAGGTTGGCGCATGGATTGGATACGAATCACCCCGTGCACAATGCCATGGTATATATGGGAGAAAAGTTAGAAGAGAAGTCGGAAGGCTCACTTAAGGTGGAGATTTACCCAAGCGGTCAGTTAGGGGCGGAACGAGAATGCCTGGAATTGCTACAGATTGGAAGCCTTGACATTACCAAAGTCTCCGCCGCCGTACTTGAGAATTTTATTCCGGATTACAAGGTGTTGAGCATACCCTATATTTTCAGGGATCGACAACATGCCTTCAGTGTTTTCGACGGAGACGTAGGAGAAGCATTATTGCTAAAAGGCGAACAATTTAGACTACGAGGACTCACCTTCTACGATGCCGGTAGTCGAAGTTTTTACACTAAGGCAAGACCTATTGAGCAACCCGAAGATCTTCAGGGCCTTAAGATCCGGGTACAGAAAAGCAATATGGCCGTAGCTATGGTCAATCTCATGGGTGGTGCGCCAACGCCAATTTCCTGGGGAGAATTATATACCGCCTTACAACAGGGTGTGGTGGATGGAGCTGAAAACAATTTACCGAGTTTTTATACATCCAGGCATTATGAAGTATGTAAGTTTTACAGTGTAAATGAACATACAGCTGTACCAGACGTACTCCTTATTGGGACCGATTCCTGGAAGCGATTCAATGCGCAGGAACGGGAGTGGATCAAAGAAGCAGCGATAGAATCTGCCATTCAACAACGTAAATTATGGGCCGAGGCAGAAAATAATTCGCTTCAAGCGATCAAAGATGCCGGAGTGGTGATCAATTATCCAGAAAAAGAAGCCTTTGTTAGTAAGACGCTTACTATCACTGAAATGTTTGAAGAAGAACCCAATATTCAACAACTGATCGAACGAATCAAAAATGAGGAATAAGATTGACAGAGCGCTTGAACACCTGCTGATTGGATTGTTCTCCATTATGTTATTAAGTGTATTATGGCAGGTTTTCTCACGCTTTCTTTTGGGCTCACCGAGTACTATTACTGACGAATTATCAAGTTTCGGGCTGATATGGGTAGGCCTGTTAGGTGCGGCATATGCCACAGGAAAGAAGCTGCATCTGGCAATTGATCTGCTTCCTTCAAAATTAGTTAGTAAGAACCCTATATGGTTCGATGGATTTGTTTACATGTCGGTTGCTCTCTTCAGTTTGGCAGTCCTTGTGATCGGTGGAGGCCGGCTTTGCCATATCACTTTTATGTTAAAGCAGAAGTCTGCTGCGCTCGAAATACCACTGGGAGCTGTTTACCTGGTCCTGCCCATTAGCGGCATATTGATCCTTTATTATTGCCTGGACCACTACCTCCAGGCACGTAAACCCTCAAAACAATAAAGATGGAACATATTGAGGCACTAATGTTGGTAGTCAGCTTCTTACTTTTTTTGAGTATGCGTGTACCTGTGGCCTATGCTATTGGTTTAGCTGCCTTAGTTACCCTGGTGGTTGTACTGCCATTTTTGCCGTCGGTTACCACCCTCGCACAACGGATGGCAGCTTCGCTGGATAGTTTTACACTTTTGGCTGTACCATTCTTCATACTTGCCGGACAGGTTATGAACAGAGGAGGTATTGCGGTACGACTGATAAATTTTGCAAAGGCCTTGATCGGGCCACTACCAGGTGGACTCGCCTTTGTGAATATTATTGCCTGTATGTTGTTTGGTGCTATCTCTGGCTCGGCTGTGGCAGCAGCTTCAGCAATAGGAGGATTTATGAATCCACAGATGGAAGCTGAAGGCTATGACAAATCATTTAGCGCTGCTGTAAATATTACAAGTGCAACAACCGGCTTGATTATTCCGCCCAGCAATATCCTGATAATTTATTCACTTGCCAGTGGCGGCATTTCTATAGCAGCCCTGTTCCTGGCAGGATATATTCCAGGCTTGCTAATCGGACTTGCGCTAATGATCGTAGCCGGTATCTATTCGGTATATAAAAAGTACCCAACGGACAAGTTTGTCAGCGTTGGCATATTTGTGAAACGATTCCTGGAAGCCTTACCTAGCTTACTATTGCTGGTCATAGTCATAGGCGGAATTGTAGCAGGCTACTTTACGGCCACTGAAGCCTCAGGAATTGCTGTGGTCTATACTTTTGTTCTGGCATTTATCTACAAGGAGATTACCGTGAGGGATATCAGGCCAATATTGTTGGAAACTATCAAGACATCGAGTATCGTACTTCTTTTGGTTGCTACTTCCATAGCCATGTCCTGGGTTTTGAGTTATGAGCAGATTCCACAGGGTATAACTTTCGTTCTGCTTGGCATCAGTGATAATCCTATCCTGGTTCTGCTTCTGATTAACCTCATCCTGTTAATTGTTGGGATATTTATGGATATTACGCCGGCCGTACTGATTTTCACACCTATTTTTCTGCCAATTGTCACTGACCTCGGTTATGATCCCGTACACTTTGGTATCATTATGATCATGAATCTATGTATTGGAATCTGTACCCCTCCGGTAGGTTCCGTGCTATTTGTAGGATGCAGTGTGGCCGGGTTGTCTATTCAAAAAGTAGTAAGACCACTGTTACCGTTGTTCTTTGTAATGTTATTGGTATTGATACTTGTCACCTATATCCCTGAATTAAGTCTTTGGTTTCCAGGACTTTTTGGTTTTTAATTTTTTATGTTCATTTCTTTGCTTGTCCAAAGAAACGAACCAAAGAAAAGGAAAACCTAAATGCTTTTTAAAATCAAAACCGGCCTATTTTAAGTTTCGTAAGAAATCAAGAAGTATTTGTTTAGGTCTTAGGAAAGCGTCCAAAGAGCATAGCGGTCTGGACGCTGCGGCTACAAATACTTCGTAGTATTTCCAGAAACTAAAAATCAGCCTAGATTTTTTTGGTTCTTTTTTGATCAATGCAAAAAAGAATAATAAGTCTTTATTGAAACTTAAAATAACCCTTCGCATTATGGTAACAAATATCCGCTACCATTTTTCCAAGCCATTTTTCATCTTTTGGTAAGAGTCCCTGTTCCACATCATTTCCCAGCAGGTTACATAAAATTCGCCTGAAATACTCATGGCGTGGGAAGGACAAGAAACTTCGAGAATCTGTAAGCATACCTACAAAACAACTAAGCAGGCCCATGTTCGATAACGTATTCAATTGTTGCTCCATCCCATCTTTCTGGTCGAGGAACCACCATGCCGAGCCCCATTGTATCTTGCCCTTGATTCCGCTATTGTTGAAATTCCCACACATGGTCGCAAATACGGCATTGTCTGCCGGATTGAGGTTATATAGAATGGTCTTTGCCAATTGATCTGTTTCGTCAAGCCTACTTAGGAAACGCGCCAGGGATGGGGCTTGTAAAAAGTCTCCCATCGAATCGAAACCAGTATCTGGACCAAGTGTTTGCAACATTCTTCGGTTAGTATTCCTTAGGGCACCCAGGTGGAATTGTTGAACCCATCCATGTTTGTGATACGACTTGCAGAGATGTTTTAACACCTCCGATTTAAAGAATGCCGCTTCATCTCCGAAGAGTCGCTGCTGATTCCATAGTTTGGTGAAGATAGCTTCAATGTCATAACCAGGACCTTCCGCAAAAGGAAGAAATTCCAGGCCGTGATCGGCCAATCGACAGTGGTTCCGGTGAAAATAGTCGATTCTATTGTCGAGTGCAGCGAGCAAGTCGGCGAAAGAATTGAGAGCAATTCCCGAAGTGTTCTCTAGAGCCTGTAAATATTCGAAATAAGATTTTGGATTTTCAACTGCATAAACCTTATCGGGTCGGAAAGTGGGCAAAAGCATTAATTCACCTCCTTCTTTTCTAAATGCCTGGTGGTGCTCCAAATTGTCGAGTGGATCATCAGTGGTACAGGCCACTTCCACATTCATCATGTCAAGCAGGCCCAGAGTAAAGTGTGAATCATTCTGCAAGCGTTCGGAAGTCTGAGTATAAATCTCGGGAGCAGTTTCCGGGTTTAGGAAATCCTCAATGTCAAAATATCTTTTAAGCTCCAGGTGTGTCCAGTGAAATAATGGATTCCTTAGAGTATGGGGTACCACAGATGCCCATTTTTCAAATTTATCCCGGTCTGGTGTATCACCGGTAATATACTTCTCACGGATGCCAAAAGTTCGCATGGCACGCCACTTGTAATGGTCGCCATATAGCCAGGCTTCCGTGATATTCTCAAAACGGTGATTTTCTGCAATATATCTGGGGGAGAGATGGTTGTGGTAATCGATTATGGGTAATGGAGCGGCATAGTCGTGATATAGCTTTTGCGAAAATGAGCTTTGCAGCAGGAAATTCTCATCCGTAAAACTCTTAGTTGCTAATACCTTTCCCATTGTCATCGTAATTCTTTCGGCCTATTAAATATAAGGATTATGAGGTGTAGTTTAATGAACCAGGACCAGTAAGTATAAACCGGGTTGTGAACAATATTCAATATTTAAACGAATCCCCAGGATGTACCTTGGTGATGGTAATTGCGGCTGATTTGAGGAGGATTTCTACAGACTAGATCACCAATAGGACCCCGATATTGGCACTGCTCCATGTAGCGTTATCGTCTATATACTCATAACCGAAATTTATCTCGATGATACGAAGGATGCCTAGAGTTAACATGGGTTTGACGTATAATCCGCCATCCAGAAAATCGGAAAGACCCACTGCGTAACCTGCGTCTACCCCGAATTTGAGGATTCCCAGGATGTTGACCCGGCCGGCCAGACTTACTGGAAGAAATTGAGCATCTTCGGCATCAACACCTGGAGATATCTCTTTACCAAAGAAATTTCGAACACCTACGGTGGGGCCAAATCTTACTATTGCACTTCTTTTACCGATCATGTAATAGGCATCAGCCCCCAAGACAAGATTTGAAATATCATTTGCGTCTGATAATGGAATACCACCCATGACGCCGATCTTGAATGTTCCCTGGGCCATAATGTTACCCACCAATAGGAAAGCAAGTAAGCCGAGTATTAGTTTTTTCATGGTAGTAATTTTTTAGTAGTCAAAAGTTATGAAATCAGGACAAGAATGACAACAAGTTTAGGAAGCTTCTTGTTAAAATTAGGCGATAAATTATTGATCGACAGCTATTTTAGTGTAGTCCTGAATATTCCACGGCATCAGATCATGAATACGGTCATTCTTGAGGGATTTCCAATTCGATGCTTTGTGACACCGTAGTGCCATCGGACCCCATACCTTCTACATGTAATAAGATTTTATCTTGTTGCAGCGTAGGTATTGTGAATTCTACACTTGTGCCTGGAGAAATTGTTAACACAGGCAGCCATTCTACGGCTCCAAAATACTTGAACTCTTTACTGGTATAATCTAAATATCCGGGGTTATAGTACTGCTGAGGTCTGGCATATCCCTGTTCTATTAAAAATCGAGCATATCTTTTTCTATTTTCATAGTAAAAATCATCAGTCCGCATAACCAGGGAAATAAATTTTCTACCAGCATTGTCATATGAGATGTTTCTAACCCTGCTTAGGGGCAGATCGAGAATTTGAGATCCCTCAGCTATCATGCCATCCAGGTAGACCGGAACAGGAACTCTAGTGGGAACAGGACCAGGCTCCAATGTGCGTGACAAGATCACTAAGCTACCTTCCACAACCCTGGGCTGATATCCCAACCTTCTCAGATAATGAGCCAGAGTATTGTTTTTTTTAATGTCATCTTCTAAGATCCTCCTGGCCGACATAATTGCGGAATTTAATGGGATTTCTTTTTCTACTTTACGCCTTGCAGTCAATTCCACCTCATCGAGTAGAATTGTACGATCGCTGAGGTTCAAATTCAGCGGTTCCTCCAAGCTGCTGTCTTCAATGGACAAATTGTTGCCACGTAAATGATCTAAATACAAATATTCAATCCCTTTTTTGTCAATGGGAAGATCCCAACCCGGTAATTCCATGACTTTCAATTCGGCTTTTGGCAATCTGAGCACCCCTTTTTTACCCATCAGGCTAATCATAAGGGTGTCGCCTGCATAGAGTAACTCATTCGAGCTGAATGTTTTGTCCCTTCCTAAAGGAATGATCATGGAGTATTTGGAACTGTGAGTAATCCCCCAGATCTGTTTTTCAATATTAAGATCGGCATCAATAATTCGTCCTTCAATGTCAATTCCGTTTTCGAAAGGGTGTGTAAACTCCCACGAACCATTAAATAGACCGTTCCAATCGTAAGCACCCCAACCTTGAATAAGTAATAGAAGATCGAGGTCGAATAAACTTTGCCGGTCCATTTCTTTGAGGAAATTGCCAGGGAAGGCGACCGTGTTAGAAAGGTAAGGAGTCAAGTGGGTAGAAGAGATCAAGGTATTTTGTGGTAAATAATTTCTGCTTTGGAAAGGAAGTGCAGAAATACTTAACGAAAGGGTGGAATCTGGCTTAGAAGTTGTGTTAAGTTTTACATTTAAAGAATCACTATTTGCGCTGAGTTCAGTATCCCATTCTAAATCTAGGATCTTTTCCTGCTTGCCATTTTCATTAAAAAACATTCTTCTCAAGACAGGTCGCATTCTTTGGTCGAAAATAGTGATCGTATTAACACCGAAAGGCAATATATTCTTGTCTATCCGCAATGGGATATCAAGGCTGTCAATAACAATTTCTTCCAGTCTGAGGAGTGTATTTTTATAGATAGCCAGATAGAACACCTGCCCTGATAATTCCGTGTATGTTTCAGGATTGACTTTCAAAGAACCTAAAAGAGTTGCACGCTTTGTATTATTCAGTTGAATGTTTAGGCCAAGTGATTCAGCTTTGGGAATTTCTTTGTAGATCTTTTTGCCATTAACCAGGGCTGCATTGAGAAAGTACTTTTGATTTATACCTGGAATAAAGCGAACCTGACCGTGTCCATTGGCGTTAGTAGACAAGTTAGTCAGCAGGGTATTCCCATCTTCAGTGATGAGATCAATATTATTCAGAGCAATGCCATTTCCCTTTTTATCCCTTATCCAGAATCCCAGATTATTCTCCAGGCCTTTTACCAGTTTACCACCCTCGGGATAAAAATCGACTAACAAATTATCGAGGTCTAATGGTTCAGGTTTAGGAACAACTTCGCCCAAAATGGTAATTCGCTGCTCAAAAGGCTTGGAATCCTCAAAATTTCTCATCCAATTAGTAGCTGCCCTAATGGAATAATGACTTGCAGTAAAGGTTGAGTCTAATTCTATCTGACCTGTTCCAATACCATTTTCGATACGGATCATTTTTTTGGTCATTTCCTCACCGGCCTTATTATAGACAGCTACGTATAAATTTTTGGTATTAAGTGAAGGAATTTGATTGTTCTGATCGTGCACATAAGCAGTGAACCAAATGAGTTCATTTTTAAAGAAGGTGGTCTTATTCAAATGCAGATGTACATTTTCACGAAGAGGTTGCCGGTAGTTGAGATATTTTTTTGTCGTCTCTTCAACCAGAGACTGTGCGATTAATTCTCCTTGAAAGAGAAAGACAATAAGAAGGATCTTTATATACGGCCTGAACCGGGATAAATACATCCAAAGGTATTTTCCTATTTCCAATTCAGTTCTGAGAATAGATTGAAAAACAAGCGCTTTCACCTGTAATAAAATGGAATGTTAGTTGAAACCAAAAAGCTACAATTTTCATGCCACTCAAAAGTATTTCATTTTTAATTACACGATAGTAAAAAATACCTTAAAATTATCTTAGCTAATTTACTCCGCATTAGCATGCTATACAAAATATACTACTCTTTAAAGGTTCATTAAAAAATTATAGAACGTTGAGAATCAAGGTTATGACAAATCGACTTTGTTTTAGTGGATTATTCTAACTATTTTGTAGCACTATACATGTATACACTAACCCCCCGAACTCATAAATAATTTATGGATTTAACTAATCCGCTAGTTTACGGAGTCCCCGTATTTATTGCTTTTATCCTTCTTGAACTTACTTACAGTAAAACTCATGGTGATGAGGACTTATACGAGTGGAAAGACTTGGCGGCCAGTGGATTCATGGGGGTTGGGTCTGCGATTATAGGCCCTTTGTTCAAGGTTGTTGCTGCAATTGTTCTTTTTGAATATGTGTATGAACTCTGCAATCCGATAGTTGACGGAATACGTACAAATTTTCTCGGTTATACCACCTTTGGCTATGCCTGGTATGCATGGTTGCTTTGCATGTTGGCAGATGATTTTACTTATTATTGGTTTCATAGAGCCAATCATGAGATCCGTATATTATGGGCGGCACACATTGTTCATCACTCCTCGGACAATTACAATTTAGGAACAGCTATTCGCAACGGTTGGTTTACCATTCTTTATAAACCCCTTTTCTATATGTGGATGCCGGCACTGGGCTTTCCACCTGAAATGGTCGTTGTGTGTATCGGCATCGAAGCCTTATGGCAATTCCAATTGCATTCGGTGTATATTCCAAAGCTTGGATTTCTGGAAAAGATAATCAATTCGCATACCATGCACCAGGTACATCATTCCCAGAATGTTGAATACCTTGATAAAAACCACGGTGGGTTTTTGAATATTTTTGATAAACTCTTCGGTACCTGGAAAGAGCTGGATGATTCTATTGACGTGAAGTACGGGGTTATTCATTCACCAAACTCCTATAATCCCATGGTAATACTGACGCATGAGTTCAAGGACATTTGGAATGATGTAAAAAAAGCCAAAAAATGGCCCCATAAGTTCTTGTATATTTTCGGACCGCCAGGCTGGAGTCACGATGGCAGTACGCTGACTGTTAGGCAACAGCAGCGATTATTTAAAAAGCAAAAAGAGCTGAATCCCGAACTTATCTACGAGCGTCCGAATTGATGTAATTCTGTCCCAGCAGCATTTATATTCAGTTAACTGCTTTAAGTGGTCAATCTTTCTTGTCCGCTAAGTTGGTATACAGCAGGATCGCTTTCTGGCAATTTTCTGAACATATTAAATTTTGCAATGAGGAATATTGCAATGACCGCTTCTAAGATCATAGAGGGATAGGTGGCCGGAAGTACCATAAAAGAAACGTTGGCAGAAACATGTAAGATCATTACTGGTAAAAGCCCACCTCTTGTTTTAATAAAGAGCCATGTTAGGATAAATCTTGCGAAGAAAGATCCGATTAATGCCCTGATAAAGTCATCTGATTCAGCATTCCAAAAGCCACCAAATTGGAAAGGAATATGCCATAATATCCAGAAAAACCATAAAATTATCGTGGCATAAATAGGATTGAATTTCTTTTGAAGTTGCGGTAAAGCGAAACCACTCCAGCCCACTTCTTCATTTAATCCTCCTGCAAAGAAAAATCCCCAGAAGAATGCAACAGCTATAAAGATTAGCAACTGCATGGGTTCCTCAGGGTATTCCGGACTGGAGAGCGGCGCCAGTTCCATCAGGTTTGAAAGAGGAATACCGATCAATTTTACAATCGGAGCAAACAGAAAAGCAAATGCAAATAATAGAATATTACCCTTGGGCTTAACAAGTGAAATTAACCCTTTTCTTAGCTGTTTGAATTTTGAATAGGATGACGCAAATACAAAAGCGGGAATTAAACTGATTATTGCAAAAATGGCAACGGCAAATGGAGATTCAATTCCAGAATTGAACCAGACATTTAAACTAAATGCCAATGTTGCTACAATCCATATGGCCAAAAAAAGAATTAATTGTTTCTTCCTGTCTCTTCTGGTCTTCTCGGACGATAACTGTCTTGATGTAAAAATATGAACAAGAGCCGGACCAAACAGTCCTATTAGCCCTAAAATCCCAAAGGTCTGTTCGTCTTCGGTGATTAAGAGTGGTAGGAATAATATCCAGGTAAAGAGATAGGTAAAAACAAAAAAGCAAATTAGCGGGTATTTTTTTATGAGTTCTCTCATCCAATTCATCTTCATCTTTTCTTAATTTTCAAACAAGAGTTTTGCGCATTCTTGCAAATACCGTATATAGAAATCAAATTACCATTGAGGAATGATCTATGGTTTCCTGTATTAAGCGGTTTCTATACTATCAGCCTTACCCAATCCCAGTTCTTTTATACTGATTTCTCTCATTTCAATTTTACGGACTTTTCCTGTTACTGTCATGGGGAAGGTATCGGTAAACTTAAAATACCTGGGAACTTTGTAATGAGCTATCTGTCCCTTGCAAAATTCCCTTAGTTCATCTTCACTTGCCTTTGAGGACTTCTTTAGCTTAACCCATGCCATCACTTCTTCTCCGTATTTGACATCCGGTACCCCAATGACCTGTACCTGACTAATTCCCGGATGTGTATATAGAAAGTTTTCTATTTCTTTGGGATAAATATTTTCTCCTCCTCGTATAATCATATCCTTGATACGACCCTGTATGGTGATATAGCCCTCTTCATCCATTATCGCAATATCCCCGGAATGCATCCATCTTGCTGAATCTATGGATTCCCGTGTTTTTTTGACATCATTCCAGTAACCCAGCATCACACTATAACCACGCGTGCAAAGTTCTCCTGGTTGTCCCAGGGGCACAACCAGGCCCGAATTCTCATCAATGATCTTTATTTCGAGATGAGGGTGGACCTGCCCTACGGTGCGGACTTGTTTTTCAATTGAAGACCCAATCCTGGTCTGAGTGCTTACAGGGCTGGTTTCAGTCATACCATAGGCAATTTGAACATCTTTCATGTGCATTAAGGATTTAACCTTGATCAGGACCTCAATAGGGCATGGTGATCCCGCCATGATGCCGGTGCGTAGACTTTTCAAGTTAAATTTTTTAAACTCCGGATGTTCTAATAGCGCAATGAACATGGTGGGCACACCATAAATTGCAGTGGCTTTTTCCTGCTCTACGACCTTCAAAACCGAAAGTGGATCGAAACCTTCGCTGGGGTAGATCATTGTTGCCCCATGGGTCATGCATCCGAGATTGCCCAAAACCATTCCGAAACAGTGATATAGGGGAACCGGGACGATTACGCGGTCATTTTTACTGAAATTCATATTCCGTGCAACAAAGTAACCGTTGTTTAGAATATTGTGATGACTTAAGGTCGCACCTTTTGGAAAACCTGTAGTACCACTGGTATATTGAATATTAATAGGATCATCAAAACTTAAAGTGCTCTGCCTGCTTGTGAGTTCCTGGTCTTTAATTTCTTCAGATTTCGAAATGAATTCCTTCCAGGATAAAAGCCCTTTCTTTGGAGTATCAGACAGTACTACCGCCATCTTCAAATCTGGTAATTGGGTAGTATTTAATTGTCCAAAGGGAAGTGTTTTTAGTTCAGGGGCGATATCTAAAATCATACCTTCGTAATCCGAAGACTTAAATCGGTCGGCCAGAACAAGCATTTTGCACCCAGATTGGTTGAGGGCAAATTTCAATTCATGTGTCCTATACGATGGATTGATATTTACCAAAACCGCACCTATTTTAGTGGTGGCAAATTGGAGAACTGTCCATTCATATCTGTTAGGAGACCAAATACCTACCCTGTCTCCTTTTTTAAATCCACACGCCAATAGGGCTTTTGCACATCTGTTTACTTCAATCTGCAATTTCCTATAAGTCCATCTAATATTTTGGTGAGTGACCACCAGGGCTTCTTCATCAGCATACGTTTGAACTATTTCATCAAATTTGTCGCCAATGGTAGTCCCTAACAAAGGCTCTGTGCTTAAACCACAGATGTAGCTAATTTTTTTCAAGCTGTAGTTATTTTATTAGTTATTGGAGTATCGCCGTATCTGATTTGACTAAATTTTTTTTGAATAAAACCAGGCCTATATATACAAGCATTCCAATGACACATATCCATCCTAAAAGATCGCCAATAATTGGGTACATGACTTTGATGCCCTTTACCGGGACATCAGAATACATTATACCTTCTACTGATTGGTCTGAATCCATGTAGGCCAGTTCATTACCGTGATAATCAGCCGCGTATGAATATCCGTTGTAAGTGGGGCGAACAAACGAAAACCCATTTTCTATAGTACTGGTTAGGTACCATGCGGCCGGGCTTTTGGGCCAATCATAAGATGGGGATAACATGATATCGACACCACTTTTTGCCGCTTGTCTAAGGTACGAAGGGAAACCCATATCTCGGCAAATACTAATACCTATTTTACCATGAGGAGTCTCCACAGATTGAATGATCTCAGCACCTTTATTAAATACACCCGATTCACCAAAAGGCCCCACACCGAGCAGATACCTTTTTGAGTAATCCAGCAGTATTTCTCCGTTTCTGTCAATAAAAAGGTGTTTATTCTCACCTTTTCCTTCCTTGGGAAAATATGCATAGGTAATACTTAAATAAATGTTGTTTTCTTTTGCTATTCTGCTATAGTGTTCTCTTAGTACTTCTACTTCACTTTCGTTAATCACCATTGCAAATTCTTGATAAGAAACAATTTTCGCATTGTTTTCAGCTGCTTTTTTGGTTAGTCTCTCAATTCTGGATATTGTTTGATTAAAAGGCGAACCTGATCTTGAATCAAAGATCCGGGACATCGGTACTGCCTCGCCATCTTCTGGTAACAAAACAACTGCTGCGATTTTTACGGTCTCCGATTCTGGACTGAAACGCGGAGAGGACTTCAACTCACCAAACAAGAAGGTTGCCAATAAGACCGAAGAATATATAATAGCCGGCTTTTTGATCTTTGCCCACCTGAATTGATTTTCCCATAGATAATTAATGATGGAAAACAGCCATGAATGAATGAACACAAGTATCCAAATACCAAATAGTGAACGAGCTTGTATAAAGGCTAACGTCCTATAGCCATAACCAAACGAACTTATAGTGCCTGAACCATCATCAAAAGGTCCCTCAAGGGAGGAAAGAAAGAAAACGGCAGTTGTAATTACCGGAAAGGTTAAAGTAGACCAAATTCCTTTGTTTCTGAATTTGGGATATATATTACGATCAATCGCAAAAGGAATGAACCAAACAATAGCCAAAAGAGTACTTCTAACCAGACCAAACGTAACTGTCATCCAGGGTTCATCGAACTTGAACAATCCCCAAAGCGCAATATTCATGCTCAGAACAAATCCCAGTAGCGTAAGCCAAATACCTTTTTTAATCGGTTGAGTTCGTATAAACCTGAGTATCAGTATTGGTGCAATTAAAAATGCAATATCAATAGTTGGGACTAAATTGCTAAGCCTTGTAAACATAAAAATGCCAAAGCCCAGGAAGAAGTATAAGATTGGCAGATGCTTTTTTGAAATCATAAATAAAGCTTTTAAATAAATTGATGCCGGTATTCCTGTCCGGTGATTATGCTATCCCAGGTTTTCAATTTTCCTAATCCTTTGTTCTGTAATGTTATTCCTGATAAGGTTAATGATCTTCTCCTGTTTTGATGCTTGTTGATTTCCAATCCGCACTATAAAGGAATTCAAACGCCGATTAGATTTTTTCGTCCGGTCTTTTTTGACAAATTGTTTTATTGACTTGACCAATATTATATGATCATGCCAATTGCCAATATGCTCATTGATCGATTTGATCTTTCTCAAATACATTTTCAAACCCGATCTGGCCTTGAGTTTAGTAATGATATTCAGTATTTCAGCAACGGCCTTAAGATGGATTCGAATCTTGTGAAGCTTCCGGTCGTCAGGTAATTCATCACTCAGCCGGTGTACTTTAACAATTTCCTTGAGCAAAAAGCAAATAGAATATCTAAAAGCATTTTCACTTGTATACTTTTTCATAAACCCATGTAACTCCTTATTTAAGTGGTCTAACTTTTTAGAGTCAAACGCCTTCATTTCCCTGAGCAGTCTTTCTGTGGCACTCTTTTGAATCCCCCCAAGATATTCTGCGTATGGGATCAAATACTGAACCTTGTATTTTGCGATCATGCTGAGATTAACCTGTGCTTCCCGTACTTTTCCGGCCTCAGCAAATAACTTCGATGTATGTGCAAAGTGTTCTTTTTTTGTCCATTTACCCCCGGATGCCGACTCCATTAAAGACCAAATGGCCCTGAGTTTTTTGATGGTTACTCTTAACTGGTGGATATCTTCTATGCCCTGGTCTTCCAGAGTTTTATTGAAGTACAATTGAAAGGACTCCGAGAGTTTATTATAGCGATCTATTAAAACGCCTTGTCTCATTTGCAGTATTACATAACGGATAGTATAGAGGGCAATTTATTCCACAATATACATGGTTGGGGAAGCTTTTAAATATTTCTCCACTTTTGACAAAAATCCAGAGGTTTGACCACCTGGTATTTTTGATCCTTTGCAAACCTATGCCACCAAATCCTGATAATCTATGACTTAGATCATTTTAGAACGAATGCTAGTGCTTAGTGAAGCGTATAGTAGCAATCAAATATGTACTATTCTTTTTTCTCGTAGACGCGAATCCAGTCGATGTACATATGTTGGGGGAATATGCTGGTGTCATCTGGTCTACCGGCGTATGTACCGCCAACGGCAATATTGAACAGGACAAAGAATTCCTCGTGAAATTCTGACAATTCAGCAGATTTTATTGAAAATGATGTGAATTCTTCTCCGTCAACGGACCAGGCAATATAGTTTTCGTTCCACTCCAATTCGAATACATGAAATGCGTCGGCAAACTTTCCATTTTCCAATTCGTAGGCAACCGGTCCCATACTGTTATGTGAACCACTTTCGTCTGCGTAGTGGACATTTGCCTCGATCACCGAATCGTCCTTTGAACCATATAATTCTAAAATATCGATTTCACCGCATTGTGGCCAGGGAGTATCACCACCATTTTCGTCGATATTTGCACCCAGCATCCAGAAGGCAGGCCAGATACCTTCGCCATATGGCAGTTTTATCCTGGCTGCTATTTTTCCATACTTCCAGGTCTGCTTATTTGCGGTATTTAGTCGTGCCGAAGTATACTGATCCATTCCATGAGTATCCGTTTCGTGGATCGCTCTGATAACTAGGCAGTTGTCTTCTATATATGCATTATCGCTGCTGTTTGTATAACGTTGCCACTCATCATTGAATCGGCCTGCTTCCTCCACCTGAAAATTCCAATTATTGGAATTAATACTATCGCTATTGAATTCGTCTGACCAAACCAGCTGCCAATTCGAACCTGGTTCGTAAGTATCTTCATCTAAATTTATAGCTTCGTTCATTGCTTCTTTCGGATTCTCGTTGTTACTCTTCTTTGCTTTGTCAACGCAGCAAGTTAATGATATAGATACCATTGACACAACTATAAATGCAGAAGGAATTCTTTTCATTTGAACTGATTTATTTGTTAACGTATTCCAGGATTTCATCTTGATTGCTATCTAATTTTCCTGTGGAAACCCAACCCAGATGACGATAAAAACCATGGGCTCTTATAGCAGGATCAGACGATGCTGCTAACCATAATTTTTCATGACCCAGTTCTATCATTTTTCGGACCATTTCCTGCAATAGCATTTTGCCTATCCCTTTATTCTCAAACTCAGGAAGTAGTGCCAGCACAAGTATCTCAGAAGATTCTGTATCTGCAAAACAAAAACCGACTACCTGGCCATCACATTCGTAGACACTTCCAATTATTTTACCTTCCTCCAAATAAGCGCTCCACTTTTCCTCCGTAACACCGATGCTAATCAGTACTTCTTCAGATAATGGATTATCCCTTGTTTTACCTCTGATTTCTGTGCAGGTTTGGAGATCACTGCTTATTGCATCCCTTATATTTTCCTTTTTGCAACTCATCTATTTGATCTTATTCTTTAGGTTTTGCATCACCTCCAGCCAGAATTCCACCATCAATTGTTAGCTCGATCCCGGTAACATATTTGCTTTCATCAGAAGCCAGATATAAAACACCATGTGCAACATCCAGCGGTTCTCCAAAATGCCCTAATGGAATTCCAAATTCAATCTCTTCAATTATTTTCCGCCTTTGTTCTCCCTCGCCGAGCATCGCATCCCACATAGGAGTCATTATAGCCGCCGGGTGTATGCTGTTACACCTGATCATATATCCTTTTTCAGCACAATACAATGCAACACTCTTGGTATGATTCCTTACAGCTGCTTTGCTTGAAGCGTAGGCAACGGCACCAGGAATTCCAACAACTCCGCTTCTTGAAGAGATATTTACAATACTACCACCTTTTTCTTTCATCAGACCAATAGCGTATTTACAACCCAACATGACCCCTGTTGAATTTGTTCGATGAACTTCTTCCCAGGAATCAAGATCTGAATTTTCGGCATCCCACGGCCCTTTTGATTCCAGAAAGCCTGTAATACCAGCGTTGTTTACCAGGATGTCAAGTCTCCCAAATTTACTTTTTATGTAAGCAGTTACTTCTTTCCAGCTATTTTCCTCCCTAACATCTAAATGGACATATTCCGTTCCTTCACCTAGTTTTTCTGCAAGGGCCTGTCCTTCTTTATCTCTGATGTCAGATATGATAACCGCTGCACCCTCATTATTGAATAGTTCGGCAGTTGCCTGTCCAATACCTCTTGCGGAACCTGTTATTAAGGCAATTTTGTGTTTTAGTCTCATTCGCTCTTTTCCTTATTGACCGGTAAAATCTTCTAATTCTTCAATTTAGCCACTTCAATTCTTATAAATTCTGGCAAATAATTTGGTGTACAACCCCTGGAAACCGGTTCGTCTTTGTAGAGGCCCAAATTTTCACCCAAGGCAATGCATCTGGAACGATATTCCGGTTGATGGATCCCAATCCATGCAGCCGTAAAATTCATTGCCCATTGAACCTCAGGCGTTTCATCTGCTATTCTCTCTTCAATGGAATCCAAAAGGTCTTTGGTGTTAGAAGGAGGGGTTTGTCCCATCCATCTCAATCGAGCCTGATAGTACCAGAAAATGCGTCGCTGAATTGCAGACGTACTATGTTCCCATGATTCCATTAAAGCAATGGTCTTCTTGTCTTTAGTGAGCTGGTTTGCCATCAGCCAGTCTGTGAGTTGATTCCTATTTGCATATTCGTGATGCCGTATATCCTTATCGAGCTGGTCAATAACTTCCTGTGTTAGTAGTCTTTTGTCCATGATCAGGATAGCCAGTTGTTGTGGGAAGAACTCTTTGATGGACCAAAGTTCCATTGCCAGGTTGTGATCTCTCTTTATTTCTTTCGCGATTTTACGTAGATCGCCGAGCTTGGTGCCTTCCTTGCTGATCTGCGAATAGATTTTCTTGGCTTGCGAAGTTAAAGTCATGTTGGAATGAGTATTTTGAGATCAGTATCTAATGTAGGAAATACTGTTCAAATCTCACTACAGCTAGAGGTTGGGTTTCAAAAGCTTAATATCAGGTTAGAGACAGTTTTTTGTAATCCTCAAGTGTTATTCTATAGATAAAAACATCCATATTCATAAACACGGTTTGGGTTTCCCTTGTCATTCCATTTCTTTCAGCCACTTTCTGAGACGGAATGTTTTCCAGATCAATTATTGAGATTAAAGAATCAGTTAAATTGTTTGCAAAAGCCAATTTCTTGAATTCTCTTGCAGCCTCTGTTGCATATCCATTTCCCTGGAACCGGGAAATTAAATGATACCCGATTTCCAGTTCACTTCTATCGGCTATTGTTTGTGATAGAAGACCACATTGGCCAATAAGTTTGCCTGTTTTCTTATCTATCAGTGCCTGCAAACCATATCTGTTGTCATCATACCTTTTTAGCTGAAAATCAATCCACTCCCTTGATTTTTCCGGCTTAAGCTTCCATTCATCAGGGAAATACTTAGTTGCGACTTCATCCATAATAAATTCCTGCCAATCTTGATCATCGTCGCTAACCAGTGGGCGAATCAATAAGCGCTCTGTTTCTCTGTCTTCCAGGTAATTCTTCCACATATTTTAATGGTATTTGTCAGTATTGTCTACTAAAGGTTCGTTTGTGATTCCGTTGTTAGAAATAATTCAAAACAACTATATTATCCTGTCAATATTGTGTTCAGATTTAGCGCGTTTCCAACGCTTATGTGACCATAACCAATACTGTGGAGCACTCAATATGTCCTTTTCCAACTGCTCCGTAAATGCGGCCGTGATCCCCCCTTTATCAAATTTGCTATGATCATCTGAAATCAGTGTAAAAATCACTTTGTAGTACCCGCGTTTCACTTTAATGTTCGAGCCTGCCAAGATGGGTATATCAAAATCTCTTGCCATTCTTTCAGCACCGTATGCCACAGCTGTTTCTTGGTTCAAAAAGGTCATAAAATGCGCTAATTGTGACCTTCTT